>OLOW01000114.1_pt1 | contig 44331 bp, 47 predicted proteins | sample 1672801 | NCBI WGS metagenome assembly OLOW01 (sample SAMEA3136725, study PRJEB25190) | human gut metagenome | biome: human gut; feature: human-associated habitat; material: faeces | place: Austria | collected 2013 | reverse complement strand
CAGCAGACGCTCGCCACGAACAGCGTGTTCAGAAACCAGCGGGGGAAATTGAACAGCGACGTATCCGTAAACAGGCGCACGTAGTTCTGCAGCGTCAGGATGCGCGGCCACAGATAGGGCGTAAATGCGCCCTTTTCGCCCCGGAAGGAGGACAGGATCAGCCAGAACACCGGCACCATCCAAAGAATGGAAAGCACGGTAAGAAGCGTGTGCAGGGAAACGGAGACCCCCAGCTTGCGCAGGTTCTTTCTGCGCCGCGCCGGGCGGTCGATGCGGGTCGTTTCAGTCTTCATTGGAAGGTATCCTCCTTTTTCACGGCTCCGGTGTGGTTGTACACCGTCAGGGACAGGGTGGAGACGATCATGAAGATGAAAATGCCGATGGTAGAGGCCAGCGCGTAGTCGTGCTGATCCACCGTAAGTTTATACAGCCACGTGACCAGCAGGTCGGTCTTGCCCGCCTGATAATAATCCAGCGCGAAGGGCCCGCCCGCCGTCAGCAGATAGATGACGTTGAAATTGTTGATATTGCCCACAAAGGTGGTAATGGTGGCGGGCGCGGTGACGAAGATCATATAGGGCAGCGTGATGCTGACGAACTTGCGCACCGGCCCCGCGCCGTCGATCTCGGCGCTTTCGTACAGGTCGGAGGGGATATTCATCAGAACGCCGCTGAAGGCCATCATGGTGTAGGGAATGCCGATCCACATATTGATGACCACCACGCAGACGCGCGCCAGCGTGGGATCCTGCAAAAAGGGCAGGGGAGAGTCGATCCAGCCCAGCTCCATCAGCGCCACGTTGACGGCTCCCTGCGGCTCCAATGCCCGGGAGATCAGCAGAAGGCTGACGAACTGGGGAATGGCGATGGAAATGATGAACAGGGTGCGCCACAGCTTCTTCAGCCGCACGGCCCTGTGATTGATGACCACGGCCAGCAGCATACCCAGAATGTAGTTGGTGAAGGTGGCCAGCACCGCCCAGACCATGGTCCAGGCCAGAATATGGAAAAAGGTATGGGTCTTGATGGCATTGCCAAGGAAAATATCCGTTACATTGGTCAGCCCCGTCCACGTGAACAGCTTTCCCGGGGGCTGATGATTGGCGTCGAAGTTGGTAAAGGCGATCAGCACCATAAAGACGATGGGCAGAACAGTAAAAAGAAGCAGCGTCGTCATGGGCGCAGCCAGCAGCGTGACGTGGAAACGCTCGTCCAGCAGGGTCTTTCCTTCCTCCCGGAAGGCGGGAACGGGCTTGCCTTCCTCCCGGAGGTGGAGAAGCTTTACCGTGCTTTTCAGGTTCAGAAACCACACATAGAGAAAAATGGCGGTCACGGCCAGCGTCAGTACGCTGTAGAGCAGGATGAGCATGGAATTGTCGCCGGGCACCCGCTTGTAGATCTGGTTGGCTTCATCCCAGACCCGCAGCTGCGTGTTTTCGCCCAAGGTGCCGAAATGGGACAGGTACTTCCAGCCAAAGCCGAAGAAAAACCAGAAGTACAGCGCCTCCGCACCCAGATACAGCAGTCCCTTGACGATCTGCCCGAAGCGAAAGCAGCCGCTGCCCATCACCACCAGCGACAGGCGGGTGAAGAAATCTCCTTTTTTCCAGAAGGTTTTCCAGAAGCCGCTGAATCGGTTTTTCACGGGAAAACTTCCTTTCCGCAAGAAAATCTGGCGCGGCCGAAGGGAATAGTCCCTCCGGCCGCGAATGGTTCGTTAGTTCTGCGCGGCGACGGTCTGCTCCACCAGCTGATCCAGCATGGCCTGCAGGTCGCTGCCGTTGTGCGCTACCAGCTCCGCGCCGAAAGCGCCGGCAGGAGTCCAGTAGCCGCCCAGCACGTGCTGGCTGATGGCGTAGGCGCTCTGCGCGGCCAGAGCGGCCAGAGCGGGCTCGGAAGCTACGGCTTCGGAAGCGGCCACATTCACGTTGGAGGGGCCGTAGCCCAGCGCCTCAAAGCGGCGCAGCTGAGACTGCTCGTTGGTCAGGTACTCGGCCAGCTCCATGGCCTCCACGGGATGAGCGGTCTGGGTGTTCACGCCCAGAATCTTGCAGCCAAGGAAGGAACCCATCTGAACCTGTTCGCCGCCGCAGGTGAAGGTGGGCAGCTTGCAGGCGGCGTAGTTGTCGCCCAGCTTTTCCTTCACAGCGGAAGAGATCCACGTGCCGCAGATGCCGGCGCAGATGGCGTCGCCGATGGAGCCCTGCAGAAGATCCTGCCCGCCGGCCAGGAAGGCGGGATGGTCGCACAGAGCGCGGATGGCTTCAGCGGCGGCCAGACCCTTTTCATTGTTGAAATCGCAGATCTGCCTGCCGTCCGCGTCCAGCGTCAGCTGGCAGCCGTTGCCCAGGAAGAACGAGGCGAGGTACCAGCCGTTGGCCACGTCCATGTTGAACTTCTTGCCTGCCTTTTCGGCGGCGGCCAGAATACCGTCCAGCGTCTGCACGTCCTCCTCGGTCAGGACGGACTTGTCATAGTAGAGGAAGTAGCCGTTGTCGGCGGTCATGGGGTAGCCGTACAGCACGCCGTCGTAGGTGGCGGCGTTGATGGCTCCGGCGGAGTTTTCGGCGATGATCTGATCCCGGTTGCGGGTCACCTCATACAGCGCATCGGCCTTCACCAGCTTGATGATCTGGTCGTCCGGGTAGGAGAACACGTCCGCCGCTGCGGCGGGATCCTCCAGATAACGGGCCTGCGCGTCGGCCTCGCCCACCACGCCGTAGGTGAACTTCCACTCGTTTTCGGGATGCTCGGCGGCAAAGGCGTTGCAAAGCTCCTCCAGCAGCGCCTGATCGGGCTGGGCCGACCAGACTTTCAGTTCGATCGTCTCCGCACAGGCGGCGGCGCTCAGGCAGACCATGAGAAGGGCCATCAGCATACAAAGCTTTTTTTTCATCGGTTCTTTCCTCCATTTTCAATTGATTTCGGTCTCACCGTTGCTTTTATCATAAGGCTTTGACGGGAATGCGTCAACGAAAAATCACGAAAGCGCTTTCGCTCGAAGGCTCGGTGGACGGCTGGTCTCATTTTATGCCGCTTGAGGAAGGAAAAGCCGTGAAACACAAGAACGTTCCGCCTGTAAGGAGCATCTGCTGCAAATCGGTAGAAACAAAAAACGCCCTTTTCGAAAAGGCGTTTTTCGTGGGATTTTCAAATCTTCTGCATTTTCAATCCGTGCCGGGTGCAGTACCAGAACAGCGTGCCGTGAGCGAAGAAAGGAAAACGAGCTTCCAGACTCCATTCCGGGTACAGCTTTTTCAGGATCAGCGTATCGTTGGAAAGAAACGCGATAAAGGAAATGTAGTGCTCCCGACCCATTTCGTGGCCGGAGGTCACGTACCATTCCCCGTCAGAAAGCTCCGCATGGAGCCGTTCCTCCGGCGCGGCGGCCTGTACGGGCAGGGGAGAGAGCTTTCGCCCGCAGCAGACCGCGTCGGCCTGCTCCGTGGAAAACAGCAGGTTGCCGCAGCCCGGGCAAACGAAGAAGTTCAGCTTTTTCAAATTGCCGCTGCTGGAACCGTGCTCCTGAAGCTCCCCGTACAAAAGGGCCTTCACATCCACGTCCAGCGCCCGGGCCAGCGTGGGCAGCAGGGAAATATCCGGCACGCCGCTGCCGCATTCCCACTTGGAAACCGTCTTGTCGCTGACGCAGAGCTTTTCGGCCAGTTCCAGCTGCGTCATTCCATTCTTCTGCCGCTGGGAGCGGATCACCGCTCCTGTTTTGATGGGATCCATTTCGTCCACCTCCTTTCCCATCATAGCCGAAAAGCGGCCGCCGCACAATCAACGCTTCGTAGATAAGCGGAAAAGTATGGAAGATCGTCTCTTGACAGGCGTTTTTTTATGCGGCTATACTAGGGCAAACCTGGCAACGGACAGGGAAACGATGGGACGGAGGGATAAAAACCGGCCGCGTTTCCAATGCAAAGGAGGAATTTCAGATGATTTTGGGTAAAAACGATAAACTGCTGTTCATTGGCGACTCCATTTCGGATTACGATCGGAAAAAGCCTGTGGGCGAGGGCCTGTTCAATGCCTGGGGCACCAGCTATGTGGCGGATGCGGGCGCGCTTTTGTGCTGTATGTACCCTGAGCTGAACCTGCGTATCGTCAATATGGGCATCAGCGGAAATCAGATCCGCGATCTGGACGAACGCTGGCAGACGGACGTGCTGGATCAGAAGCCGGACTATGTCAGCGTGCTGATCGGTATCAACGACGTGTGGCGGCAGTTCGACTCTCCCCAAATGACGGAGCAGCACGTGCCTCTGGACGAGTACGAGGCCACCTACCGCAAACTGATCGAAAAGACGTTGCCCACGGTAAAGGGCATGATCCTCATGACCCCGTACTTCATGGAACCCAACCGAAACGACCCCATGCGGGCCCGGATGGACGAATACGGCGCGGTCGTCCGCAAGCTGGCAGAGGAATACAGGCTGGTGTTTGTAGACCTGCAGGCAGGCTGGGACCGGCTGTTTGAGCATATGCACCCCTGCAATATCGCATGGGACCGCATCCATCCCAACCAGACCGGCTGCATGTATATCGCCAAGCAGTTCCTCAAGGCCATCGGCGCGGATCGGGCGTAAAAATTTCAGGCGGCGGAAGAAACCTTCCGCCGCTTTCGTTTGAATCAAGGAAGGAATGCTGCGGATACGGTGCTGCTGTTTTCCGTTGTTGCCGAAAAAGCCGAACAAAAAGAAAGGACGAAGGTGAAATTCATGAAGCATTTCGTATTTTTCCTACTGACGTTCTCCATGATGCTGTCCCCGCTGCTGGGAGCAACGGAGGCGGCGCTTCCGTTCTGCACGGCTTTCTATGCCGTAAAGGGGGACGAAGTTCAATACGAGTCGTCGCTCGTGCGGTGCAGCCCGCTGGAAAATTATGCGTGTATCAGCGTTTCAGTGACTTATCAGATCCCGGTCAATTATGAAATAACCGCTGTCAACGTATATCTCAATGACGAACCGGCGCAGCAGTTGAGCCAACTGTCGCCGGGGACTTATTACGGAATATTTGAAATACCGCAAAACGGGATCGAGACGCTGAAACTCGTCCCTGTTGCCAAAACTTCCTATGCAGTCGATACGATCACGGAAGAACTGATCGATGAAACGCTTGAATGGAACGACTTTGAGACGATAGAAAAAGCAGTTTAATGTAGTGCACTGGCGGCGGAAGAAAACTTCCGCCGCTTTTTGCATAGCCTTTTGCGGCACATAAAAACGCCCCGGCTTCATTCGGTTAATGAATGAAGCCGGGGCGCAGAAAAAGCGGAAATTACTTGTTCACGCTGTCCTTCAGGGCCTTGCCAGCCTTGAAAGCGGGAGCCTTGGAAGCGGCAATCTCCACAGCCTCGCCAGTGCGGGGATTGCGGGCGGTGCGGGCGGCACGGTTCACAACTTCGAAGCTGCCGAAGCCCACGATCTGCACCTTTTCACCGGCGGTCAGGGACTCGGTCACGGTTTCGGTGAAGGCGGCCAGAACCTTCTCGGCGTCCTTCTTGGAGAGAGCGGCTTTTTCGGAAATAGCGTTTACCAGTTCAGCTTTATTCATAGTGATATCCTCCTTATCATAGTTGGGGTAGCAGAATGGGAGTATAGCAAAACCGATCGCGGCTGTCAATGCCTGAAAGCCCTTCTGGACATGGAAAAAGCCAATTTTTACGCTTTTTGGAAGACACAGGCGGATGTTTTTACTTTTTTTACGGGAAAAGCCGACTTTTTGACCGTGGGACGGGCTTTGACGGACAGGCAGGAGTTCCCGTGACGCACGTCGTATTTCTTTTTGGTAAAAGGCGAGAAAAACGTCCGCTTTTTTGCACGGACGAGAGTATTTTTTCGGAGGCAACCAGATGGAAAAGGAAAAGAAAGTACGGGAGGCTCTTTCACTGGAAAGGGCGCTGATGGAACGACTGAGCCAGTCGGAGATTCGAAATTGGCTGAAAAAATACGCCATGCCCTATCAGGAACTGATGTCCTGCTACCGCTGCGCGCTGATGGAGGCGGAAACCAAATTCAACGTGCTGGACGAGGAACTTTCCCTGCGCTATGACCGCAACCCTATCGAAAGCATCAAATCCCGCATCAAGTCACCGGAAAGCATCATGGACAAGGCTGTGCGCAAGGGCATCCCTCTGACGGTGGAAAGCATCGAGGAAAACCTGCGGGACATTGCGGGCCTGCGGGTGATCTGCGCGTTCCCCAGCGACATTTATATGATGGCCGACGCGCTGCTTCGTCAGGACGACGTGACGTTGATCGAACGCAAGGATTACATTCAGAACCCCAAGGACAACGGCTACCGCAGCCTGCATCTGATCATCGAAATTCCCATTTTCCTGCATAATCAGACCCGGCGGATGAAGGTAGAGGTGCAGCTGCGCACCATCGCTATGGACTGGTGGGCCAGCCTGGAACACAAAATTCGCTACAAAAAGAACCTGACGGACGATGAAGCGATCTTTGCCGAGCTGCGGGAATGCGCGGAGACCAGCGCCATGCTGGATCAGCGGATGCAGAGCATTCATGAAAAAGCGGGGGATTAAGGGAAAACTTCCGTTTGGATTTTGGCCGTGCGAGGGGATTTTTTTCTCCCGGTATGGGACGCCGGACAAACACGTCTGATAGGACGTGATTCATGGAATAAAATAAACAAACCGCCAACCCTTCCGTCACTGCGGAATGTTGGCGGTTTGATTTTTTGGAAAGCCCAAATAACCGGCCTCTCCGTTATTTTTTTCCTTCGCTTTTCAGCAGCTCCACCAGTTCTTCCATTTCCTTCACAGTGATCTCGCCGGAGTCCACCAGCGTGTTCATCAGCAGCGAAGCGCTGCCGGAAAAGACACGGTTCAGCAGCTTGTGGGTCTGGTCGGAACGGGCGGCCTCCCGGCTGACCAGCGGTGTGTACATTTTCACCGAGCCTGTCTCGTCCACCGAGACGGTGCCCTTTTCCTGCATCCGTTTGAGCAGCGTAATGACCGTGTGACGGGTCCACCCGGTAGCGGGGGCCAGCAGTTTGGTGATCTCCGGCATGGAACGGGGAGAAGCGTCCCACAGAATTTCCATAATTTTCCATTCGGCTTCGGTGCATTGGAAAGGCATGAAACATTCCTCCTTCGGTTGGGCACAGGTGACGTTACGCTTTTAGAATACATTTGTCTACCAAATCTGTCAATGGAAAAATTCTGCCGGATGGAAATAAAAGCAGCTTCAAGGAAAAAACACGGCGCGGAAGCGTTTTTCTTCCGCGTCGGCCGGCGTTATTTCTTTTGAACCGGGTAGCATACCTCCGTCACAAATTCCTCTGGACTTTGGGTCTCGTGAGGGCTGACGTGATAAATATTGAACATGGGGCCCGCGTAATCGTAGCCGTTGGAATGAATCCAGGAGGCCATGGCGGCGTATACGTCGTTCATCTGATCGTATCCGCCCCGGAAAATGCAGCTGGCCACGGTAACGGCGGGCAACGTGCGGAAACACACGTGCTCCGTGTCGATATAGCAGCCCTTCACGGTCTTTTGCACCTCGACCTCCACGTTGCTCTCTTTGTATTCGCCGTCCAGAAACACGGCGCAGCAGAGGCAGGGATTATCGGGAATCAGGTGCTGGGCGGCGGTTTCCGAAAGAAGCGTCTGCCAGGCAAGGCCCTCGTCCTCATAGCGGGGCAGAATCATGCGCACACAGGCGGCCTGGCGCTGGGGGATGATTTTGACGTTGACGTTATAATTCATGTTTTCTTCCTTTCTCAGCCTTTTTCGGGCGGTGTCCAGAAGCAGCATTCGGCGGGCTGTTTCATCGGCCAGAACGAGCAGCTCCGCCTCCCGGGCTGCCAGATAGCCGTCCAGCCGCTCTCGGTCGTCGTAGATCAGCAGAATTTCCCGAATCTCCGCCAGACCGAATCCCATTTCTTTCAAGGCGTTGATGCGGTAGATCGTAGGCAGCTGTTCTTCGCCGTAATAGCGGTAGCCGGTGAATGCGTCCACTTTGCCGGGGGCCAGCAGGCCGATCTCGTCATAGTGGCGCAGCATCCGAATGCTGACTCTGGATAATTTGGAAAAATCTCCGATTTTTAACATGGCGGTACCTCCGTGCCTTTCTTCTTGAGCTCGGAGCCAGCATAAGCCCTCCCACAATGGAAGAGTCAAGCGTTTTTTTCAATCAAAAATCAGGCTGGTGGAAAACGGCCTTTGTGAAGCGCCGCCCGCAGCCTGATCCAAATAGGTTGTTATAGTTCGATCAGCAGGGTTCCCGGTCTGCCGGAGGGAAGCTCCCGCACGATGGAGCCGTTCCGAAAATGAACGCAAGCGCCCGTGGCACAGTCCGTGGCGGTGGGGTCAGTGCAGAAAGGGTTGACCAGCAGCACGTCACGGCCGCAGCGCGCCGCCTGTTGGGCGTATTCGTCCTTGACGGTGTCGTTCCATTCGGCGGGGCTGTAGTCGCACCAGACGGGCCACAGCACCACGTCGGCCTGCAGCGCCTTCATTTCTTCCGGCCGGCCTTCCGTCCAAAGGTCGCCGCACAGGCCGACGGCGAAGCTTTTTCCGTTGCAGGTGAACTTCTCGAAGCGTTCGCCCTCCCGGTAGTGCTCGTCCGTCTGGGAAACGTCCTTCCATCCCACGCTCACCCGGTGGAAAAGATTCACCAGCTCGCCGTCCGCACCGATCGTCAGCTGGGCGCTGTATAAATGATCGCCCCGGCGCTCGATCATCCCAAAGGATACGGCCAGACGGTATTCTTTCGCGGCGGCGCGGATTCGCCGGACGGGAGCGTCTTCGAGCGCGATACCGACGGAACGATCTTTTTCGTAATCCCAGCACAGGCATTCAAAGCCCTGCAGGATCGATTCGCCGAAAACGATCAACTCCACTTTTCCGCGATAGGCTTTCATGTATTCAAGAAGGGTTTGCAGATTAAATTTGATCTCTCGATTGATCACAGGCGCGGAGGCCAATAGGATTCTCATGGATGGAACTCCCGATTATTCGTGCTGCGGCTCGTCAGACACACTTCTTACCGCTGGGGGAAAATGAACCAGCAGCTTTTCCAGCTCCGCTTCGCCGCCGGGAAGCAGAGCGATCGTTTCTTCCCGCATTTTCCGGGAAATTTCTTCGTCGATGCCCAGCAGAGTATTGACTGTCCGGCGCAGCTCCTCCGCCGTGGAGGCTACCCATTGAGTGTCCTCGTGCAGCAGGCAGCTGCCCACGCCGTGGGCCAGAAAAACGGCCATGGTGCGAATTTCCATGCAGGGATTGGCCCCGTGCTCCGTCATGACGTTCAGGAGTTCTTCCAGATAAGGCTCGATGACCGTCAGCATCTGCTCCCGAATGGCCCAGCGAACCGTGCAGTGCATTTTCCCTTCGTAATGGGCGCGAAATTCCTGCACCTGTTCGTAAAGGTAGTAGAAAAAGCGCAGCAGGGATTGATAGGGAGCCTGCCGGGCTCCGTCGGCGATCTGCTGAAAATCCCGGCGGTAGGGAGCAAAGAAATCCGCCATGATGGCGTCAAAAAGCTCGTCCTTGGTTTTGAAATAATAATAGAACGCGCCCACGTCCAGCCCGACTTCCCGCATGATGGCGCGAACGCCCGTGCCGTCGAAGCCGTTTTCAAAGAACATCCGCCGACCCACTTCCAGAATTTTGTTTTTGGTACCGCCCTCGATTTGCTGTCTGCGCGGCATAGGACACCCTCCCGAAAAACGTTTCTACCGCCTGATGATAGCATGAGCGAATGGGGAAATCAAGCACTTTTTTGAACAATGTTCGAGAAAATGCGAGCAAGGAGAAGAACGTTGATTTTTGAGGAAAAAATTGGTATGATAAAAACAAAGTCACAATATCTCGACTGACAGTTCTAAACAATGCATTCACAGTTACATCATCAAGGGGGCTTTTCGATGGAATTTGTCACCCACCGGCGGGAAGACGGGACGTTTCAGCCGCTAAAGGAACACATTGAAAATGTGGGGGAAAGGGCGGCCCAGTTTGCCGCAGCCTTCGATGCTGCGGAGCATGGCCGTGAGGCCGGGCTGCTCCACGACATTGGCAAATACAGTTCCAAGGGGCAAAAGCGCCAGCGCGACCCGGAGCATACGGCCAAGGTCGATCATTCCAGCGCGGGGGCGCAGGAGGCGTTTCGCCGCAAAGACCCCATGGCGGCCTTTGCCGTGGCGGGGCATCATGGCGGCCTGCCGGATTTTGGAAGCAGAGGAGACACGGACGGCGGTACGCTTTGCTCAAGGCTGAACAAACCTCTGACCGGCGGAGACGACCCGTCGGCGTGGAAGCAGGAAATCGTTCTCCCCAGTTCGATCCCTATGCCGTCATGGGCGGTCAACTGCCAAGAGGGACGGGTGCAGGCGCTGTATACCCGGATGCTGTTTTCCTGTCTGGTGGACGCGGATTTTCTGGATACGGAAGCCGCTTTGCAGGGGCGGCAGCCCCGGGGAGGCTATGCCTCGCTGGAAGAACTTTTGCAGAAATTACAGTCCCATGTAGCCCCTTGGCTGAAAAAACCCAAAAATGAGCTGTGCGCCAAGCGAAGCGCCATTCTGCAGAGTTGTCTGCAGGGCGGAGAAAGGGAGGAGGGGCTTTATACGCTGACGGTTCCCACGGGCGGCGGCAAGACGGTTTCTTCGCTGGCCTTTGCCCTGACCCACGCCGTCCGTCATGACATGAAAAGAGTCGTTTACGTGATTCCCTATACCAGCATTATTGAACAGAACGCAAAGGTCTTTGCGGAGATTCTGGGGCCTGAAAACGTTCTGGAGCATCACAGCCAGACGGAACTGGCGGATGAAAAGGGCGATTCCGAAACGCTGGAAGCCCGCCGCCGTCGTCTGGCCTGTGAAAACTGGGACGCGCCGGTGATCGTTACCACGGCGGTGCAGTTTTTCGAGTCCCTGTACGCCGCCAAAACTTCCCGGTGCCGTAAGCTGCATAATCTGGCGGGCAGCGTGGTCATTTTTGACGAGGCACAGACCTTGCCCGTACCGTTCCTGAAACCCTGCGTTTCGGCTATTGGGGAACTGGTCCGCCATTACGGCGTGACGGCGGTACTCTGTACCGCGACCCAGCCGGAGTTGGGGCGGCTGTTCAATGAATTGGCCCCGGAACTGTCTATCCGGGAGATTGCCCCCGAACCGGACGAACTGTTCGAGTTTTTCCGCCGTGTTTCCTTTCAGCGGGAGGGGCAGCTCTCCAACGAAGAACTGGCCGCCCGACTGACGGAGACGGAGCAGGTGCTCTGCATCGTCAATACCCGAAAGCGCGCCCGGGAGATTTTTCAGCTTCTGCCGGAGGAGGGCCGCTTTCATCTGTCCACCCTGATGACCCCGCAGGATCGAAAACGGGTGCTGGATGCGGTGCGGGAACGGCTGAAAGAGCGCAAGCCCTGCCGGGTCGTTTCTACCAGTCTGGTAGAGGCGGGCGTGGATGTGGACTTTCCTGCAGTCTGGCGGGAGGTGGCCGGGTTGGACAGCATCCTGCAGGCGGCGGGCCGCTGCAACCGGGAAGGGAAAAAATCGGCAGCGGAAAGCAGTGTCCATATTTTCCACGCTGACGGCAATATTCCCCGAATGCTGAAACTGAACGTGGCGGCAGCGGAAAGCGTTCTGGCCGATTATGAGGACGTGAACACCCGCCCGGCCATTCATGCCTATTTTCAGACGCTTCTTTGGGCAAAAGGGGATGCGGCGCTGGACGAGAAAAGGATTCTGGAATCGGAAAGTGCTTTCATGTTCCGCAATACGGCTGAGAAATTTCATCTGATTGACAAAAATACCCTCACGATTTATATCCCGTCCAAGGCGGACAGCGGGGATATACAGGCTTTGCGGGACAAGCAGTTCAGCAAAGGGCTGCTGCGCCGTCTCAGTCAAAGCGCGGTGAACCTCTACGATACCGAGTGCCAGAAGCTGATGGAAAACGGCGCGCTGGAAATGGACGCCGAGGACGGCTACGCCATTCTGCTGAACCCCAACATGTACAGCGACGAATGCGGACTGGAAATCTGCCCGGAAGGAGACGAGTGCTTTTTTGCCTGAAATGCACAAGGGGGATGTGCAGCGCACATCCCCGACTTGTGTAATAAAAAAAGTTCATATTTCAACCCACGGATTTCTCCGACAAAGTGATTTTATTTTCCGAAATTGATAATGTCAACAAAAATTTTTTAATATAAAAAATTCATGAAGCAGAAACTGTTGACATGTGTAAGAAGACGTGATAAGATTTGCTTGTGCAGTCGAAAAAGCAAAAAGGGGGGATGCAAACCAAAAGAGCAATCTGTGGATTAACCCAAAGGAAGGGGACAGGGCCGGGTGGCCAACCGGCCTTCCCTCTTTCAAAAAATATCTACCAAAATAAAAGGAGGTGAGGAACATGTCCGTGAAAATGGAAGTCTGGGGAGAAACGGCCTGCTTCACTCGGCCGGAAATGAAGGCCGAAAGGGTCTCGTATGATGTACCCACGCCCAGCGCCGCCAGAGGAATGCTGGAAAGCGTCTACTACCACCCGGGCCTGAAATGGCACATCGACCGGATCTGGGTGCTGAAGCCCATTCGCTTCACCACGCTGCGGCGCAATGAGGTGAAATCCAAAATTCTGGGCAGCGCCATCCTGACGGAAGCCAACGGCAAGGGCGCGTCCTGCATCGATCGTTCGGCGGACATCATGCAGCGCGCTGCGCTGATGCTGCGGGATGTGCATTACGTGATCGAAGCCCATTTCACCATGACCGATCAGGCCAATCCCTCAGATAACCCGGGCAAGTTCCAGGACATCGTCAAGCGCAGGCTGCGCAAGGGTCAATGCTACAGTCAGCCCTATCTGGGGTGCAGGGAATGCACCGCTCATTTCGGCCTGTGGGAGGGGGAGGAGATCCCTGCCATCGCGGAGACCCGGGACTTGGGCTACATGCTGTATGATATGGATTACACAGACCCAAAAAACATTCAGCCCATGTTCTTCCGGGCGCAGATGGTCAACGGCATGATCGATCTGCGGGATTGCGAGGTGGTCAGATGATCCTGCAAGCGCTGGTTCGCTGCTATGAATCGCTGGCCGCTGCGGGCAAGCTGGAAAAGCCGGGCTGGTCCATGGTGAAGGTCAGCTGGGGACTGGAACTGACCCCGGAAGGGCAGATTCAGCGCCTGTGGCCGCTGGAAATCGCCGATGCAAAGGGCAAGAAGAGGCCGCAGCTGATCAAACTGCCGGCCCAAACGAAAAAAACGGTTGGGGTCGTTTCCAATTTTCTGTGCGAGAATTCCAGCTACATTCTCGGACGCGACAATAAGGGCAAGCCGGAACGCTCGCTGGAATGCTTCAAGGCCTGCGCCGCAAGGCATCGGGAGATCCTCGCTGAGGTCGATCACCCCATGGCAAAGGCCATTCTGCGTTTCTTCGCGGGCTGGGATCCGCAAACCGCCGAAGAAAACGCCGTGCTGGCCCCGGAATGGGAAGAAATCCTCAAGGGCGGCAATCTGGTTTTCTGCATGGATGGCGTTTACGCGCAGGATGTGCCGGAGATCGCCCAGGCATGGGACGAGGCCTATGCCGACGATGAAAAGGCGGAAATGGGGCGTTGCCTGGTCACGGGGCAGAAAGCACCCGTCGCCATTCTGCACCCCAGCATCAAGGGTATCGTAGGCGCGCAGCCCTCGGGCGCGACGCTGGTCGGTTTCAACGCGCCTTCGCTGGAATCCTTTGGCAAGGACGACCGGGACAAGCAGGGACAGGGCCGCAACGCCCCGGTCAGCACCTACGCGGCCTTCGCCTACACGGAAGCGCTGAACTACCTGCTGCGGGAGCCTGCCTATCATTCCCGGCTGGGCGACACCACGCTGATCTACTGGGCGGAGGGAGCCGAAGAGGAATACAGCAGCGCCATGGCCGGAATGATGTTCAGCGACAACATGGAGCAAGAGGATTTGAAGGACGTTATGGAGGCTTTGAGCAGCGGAAAGACCGTCCTGTGGAACAAACTGCCGCTGAACCCCGCCAATCGCTTTTATATTCTGGGAATCGCGCCCAATGCCGCCCGGCTGGCCGTGCGCTTTTTCCTGCAGGATACCTTTGGTCGCTTCGCCACGAATCTGAATGAGCATCAGGAACGGCTGAAAATTGTTCATCCGGCTTTCGACGAAAGGGAAGGCTTGTCCGTCTGGTCTCTGCTGCGGGAAACGGCCAATCCCAACAGCCGGGACAAAAAGCCGCCGGAGCCGCTGGTGAGCGCGCTGATGCGGGCCGTGCTGATGAACACGCCCTATCCTGCGGAACTGTTTATCCAGACGGAGATTCGGCTGCGGGCCGAACATGAGGTCAGCCGCGGAAAAGCGGCAATCCTGAAAGCCTATCTTCTGCGAAATGTGGTGGAACTGAATCCGGATAACCATCCCTATAAGGAGGTTTTGCAAGTGCAACTGAACGAAAATACCACCTATCTGCCTTACCGGCTGGGGCGGCTGTTCGCAGTGCTGGAAGCGCTGCAGCAAAAGGCCAATCCCGGTATCAATGCAACGATCAAGGATCGCTATTTCAACTCGGCCTGTGCTACGCCCGCTGTGGTGTTCCCGGCGCTGATCCGGCTGGCTCAGAACCATCTGAACAAGCTGGATGGGGGCGTCAAGGTCTATTATGACAAGATGATCACCGGACTGCTTAACGCTGTGGAGGAGTCTTATCCCGTTCGGCTCAGCCTGCAGGATCAGGGAATCTTCCAGATCGGCTACTATCATCAGAAACAGAAGCTCTTTACGAAGAAGGAGGAAACGGAAAATGTCTGAAATCATTCGCAATCGGTATGACTTTGTGGTGCTGTTTGACGTGGAAAACGGAAATCCCAACGGCGACCCCGACGCGGGCAATATGCCCCGCATCGACCCCGAAACCGGCTGCGGGTTGGTGACGGACGTATGCCTGAAGCGCAAGATTCGCAATTATGTGGAAATGGTGAAAGAGGACGACCCCCATTTCGGCATCTATATCAAGGAAAACATTCCCCTGAACCGCAGCGACAGGGAAGGACTGGCCGCCTGCGGCTACCCGGACATCAAGGACGTGGAACTGAAGGACTTGAAGAAAAAGGATAAGGACATCGACGAAAAGCTGTTGAAGTATATGTGCGGTCGTTATTATGACATCCGTACCTTCGGCGCGGTGATGACCACCTTCGTCAAGGGCGCGCTGAACTGCGGACAGGTGCGGGGCCCTGTGCAGCTGGGCTTTGCCCGCAGCGTGGACCCCATCGTGCCGCAGGAAGTGACCATTACCCGCGTTTCCATTACCACGGAGGAGGACGCGGCCAAGAAGGGCACGGAAATGGGCCGCAAACACATCGTTCCCTACGGCCTGTATCGGGCGGAGGGCTTTGTGTCCGCCAATCTGGCCCGCAAGACCACCGGATTTACGGAAGAAGACCTGGCCCTGCTGTGGAAAGCCGTTCTGAACATGTTTGAGAACGATCATTCCGCCGCCCGGGGCAAGATGGCCGTTCGGAAGCTGATCGTATTCCGGCACGACAGCGAACTGGGCGAAGCGCCCGCGTGGAAGCTGTTCAAGCTGGTGAAGGTGCACCGCAAGGAAGGCGTTACCGCGCCCCGCAGCATCGACGACTATACCATCGAGGTGCAGGAGAACGCGCTCCCGCAGGGCGTGACCTGTGAGCAGATGGGGTAATCCCCCCAAACCGGGAGGCAAACGAAGCCACCCTTTCCGCTTTGCAGCATTTCGCTTTCTGCCGCCGCCAATGGGGATTGATCTTTTTGGAGCGGCAGTGGGCGGAGAATGCCCGCACGGCGGAGGGGCATGTCTTTCATGAGACCGCTCATCACGGCCCGGAAAGCGAAGCGAGGGGCGACCTGCTGATCCTGCGGGGACTGCGGGTCGCCTCCCCGACGCTCCGGCTTGGCGGCGTCTGCGATGTGGTGGAGTTTCACCGCTCCCCGTCGGGCGTATCGCTGGCGGGCCGGGAGGGGCTGTGGCTGCCCTATCCTGTAGAGTACAAAAAGGGCTCCGATCAAACAAAGGAATCGGATGAGGTGCAGCTCTGCGGACAGGCGCTCTGTCTGGAAGAGATGCTGTGCTGCCAAATCCCGGAAGGCAGTCTGTTCTACGGCGAGACCCACCGCAGAACCCGGGTGGCATTTGACGAGACGCTCAGGCAGCGAACCCTTGACTTGCTTCACGAACTGTTGGGGTACATGGATCGCGGCTACACGCCCGGCGCAAAGTTTCACAAGGGCTGCAACGCCTGTTCCCTGCGGGATATTTGCCTGCCGAAGCTGAGCCGCGCTCCGTCCGTCGCCGATTACGTTCATGCCAGAGCAGGGGAGGAAGAACCATGCGAAAACTCCTGAATACGCTGTTCGTCACGTCGGAGGAAGCATACCTTGCGTTGGAAACGGAAAACGTGGCGGTATACATCGGCGAGGAAAAGAAAGCACAGTATCCCCTGCTGGTGCTGGAAAGCATCATCAGCTTTTCCTATAAGGGAGCCAGCCCGGCCCTGATGGGGGCCTGCGCCCGGAAAGGAATCCAGTTGACTTTCTTGACTCCCCGCGGGCGCTTTCTGGCCCGCGTCTGCGGACAGGAGCAGGGAAACGTCCTGCTGCGCAAGGAACAGTATCGCCTGTCGGACAAGCTGGAAAAGAGCTGCCATATTGCTCGGAATTTCATTTTCGGCAAGGTCTACAATCAACGCTGGGTGCTGGAACGAACCCTTCGGGATCATCGGATGCGGGTAGATGCAGCTAAACTGGAAAGCGCTTCGCAGGCGCTGGCCGGTCTGCTGCCAGCCATTGAAACGCAGACAGACCTGGACGCCCTGCGCGGCTTGGAAGGGGAGGCTTCCGTCCGGTACTTCCACGTTTTTGACGAAATGGTTCTCAACCAAAAAGCGGATTTTCTCTTTGATGGTAGGAACCGCCGTCCGCCCACCGACAACATGAACGCACTGCTTTCCTTTGCTTATGTGCTGCTTTCCAACGACTGCGCTTCGGCGCTGGAAAGCGTAGGCTTGGACTCCTACGTGGGTTTTATGCACCGGGATCGGCCCGGCCGTACCTCGCTGGCGCTGGATCTGATGGAAGAGCTTCGCGCTCCCATGGCGGACCGCCTGTGTATCACGCTGGTCAACAACCGCGTGCTGCAGGACAAGCACTTCGAGCGTCAGGAAAGCGGCGCTGTTTTTCTGGGCGAGGACGGTCGAAAGCTCTTTCTTTCCGCCTGGCAAAACAAAAAGAAAGAAGAGATTACGCACCCCTATTTGAAAGAAAAAATGGCATGGGGGCTGGTTCCCTATGTGCAGTCGCTGCTGCTGGCCCGCTGTCTGCGCGGCGATCTGGACGGCTATCCGCCCTTTTTGTGGAAGTAAGGAGGAAAGCAGATGCTGGTGCTCATTACCTACGATGTATCCACGACCGATTCGGCAGGCAAGCGCCGTCTGCGGCAGGTGGCGAAAAAGTGCGTCGCCCACGGCCAACGAGTCCAAAATTCCGTCTTCGAGTGCAATCTGGACGCGGCTCAATACAAGCTGCTTCAGGCTCAGCTCCGCCAGCTGATCGACCCGGCTCAGGACAGCCTTCGCTTCTACAATCTCGGAAATCGTTACGAAACGAAGGTAGAGCATGTAGGCGCAAAGGCTTCTTATGACGCCGAAGGGGTTTTGATGATCTAGTTCTTCAATGGTTGGTGCGATACGGGAGCTCCCACGGTTTTCCTGTACGGTTCGCACCGAAAAAAACGGTTTGTTTCTTTTCTCTAAAAAGTTTTTTGTCAGCAGGAAGAACCTCTTTGCTGGCGAAAAGATACAATGTTGTGCAGATGCGCCAGTTTTTCTCTTCGAAAAGTTGTGTGCGTTTGCTGTCTCTCCCCATGCGGGGAGAGTGGATTGAAATGATATGGCAACATACTTTAATTACATTTGTTATGTCTCTCCCCATGCGGGGAGAGTGGATTGAAATTGTGTCTATGCTGTCTGTTGGCTTAATCTTTGAGTCTCTCCCCATGCGGGGAGAGTGGATTGAAATATTTTGTAAATTTTCTTTATGTCAATTCTGACCGGTCTCTCCCCATGCGGGGAGAGTGGATTGAAATTCTTTTTCGCTTAATTGATTTTGAAGGTCTGCAATGTCTCTCCCCATGCGGGGAGAGTGGATTGAAATACCTGCCCAAACTGCTGTCCGAAAAGGATCTGCGTCTCTCCCCATGCGGGGAGAGTGGATTGAAATATTTGGGTCACACCGCCTGCAGTCGAGATCAAGGTCTCTCCCCATGCGGGGAGAGTGGATTGAAATGCAAACAACAGGGCAAGCCGTTCTTCATCATTTGGTCTCTCCCCATGCGGGGAGAGTGGATTGAAATAAAAGCGTTATTTTGTGCAACTCCGCCAGCACCGGTCTCTCCCCATGCGGGGAGAGTGGATTGAAATCTCATTTTTTTGAAATCAACATTTTGTGCCAGCCAGTCTCTCCCCATGCGGGGAGAGTGGATTGAAATTGGTGTTAGTCTGAATTGTTTAATGATGAAATCTGTCTCTCCCCATGCGGGGAGAGTGGATTGAAATTTTTTCGCAGTTGTAAATACAATATTTAAGTATGGTCTCTCCCCATGCGGGGAGAGTGGATTGAAATCGTTAATGCTTGCGGAGTAGTAAGGACGGCACCAGTCTCTCCCCATGCGGGGAGAGTGGATTGAAATATATCCAGCCGCATATGACGTATGATGAAACTCGTGTCTCTCCCCATGCGGGGAGAGTGGATTGAAATTGGAATACCATTGTAATATAATGGATATACACTAGTCTCTCCCCATGCGGGGAGAGTGGATTGAAATACGATGCGGGAGACGGCAATTCAGAAGGTTCGGCGGGTCTCTCCCCATGCGGGGAGAGTGGATTGAAATCAACCGAGCCAACCGATATTGTTCCATCTTGGTCTTGGTCTCTCCCCATGCGGGGAGAGTGGATTGAAATTTCGCTTCTGTCCGTTGCTATCCACTCGGAAAGGGTCTCTCCCCATGCGGGGAGAGTGGATTGAAATCCCGCCACCTGTTGACGATGTTCTGCACGGTTCGTCTCTCCCCATGCGGGGAGAGTGGATTGAAATATAAGCGACACGTTGGTCGCCTGAAAGGTCTGTGTCTCTCCCCATGCGGGGAGAGTGGATTGAAATTCGCTGTCCGCCTCGCTTCCCCGGTGGGCGATGGTCTCTCCCCATGCGGGGAGAGTGGATTGAAATTCCACGGGCCTGGCCAGATTTCGGCTGGCATGCCGTCTCTCCCCATGCGGGGAGAGTGGATTGAAATCGTTTCACGGCCTTCTGGATCTCCTCGGCGGCGATGTCTCTCCCCATGCGGGGAGAGTGGATTGAAATGCTGGCCAGCATCCAGACGCTGCGCGAACTGCTGAAAGTCTCTCCCCATGCGGGGAGAGTGGATTGAAATCAGCCGCAGTCGTAGTTGATAAGCGACACGTTGGGTCTCTCCCCATGCGGGGAGAGTGGATTGAAATAGCGATTCCAGCGCATCTCCCATGATGTGCCATTCGGTCTCTCCCCATGCGGGGAGAGTGGATTGAAATGTTGATGGCGATGGTGTGGAGCCGGATCAAGTCCAGTCTCTCCCCATGCGGGGAGAGTGGATTGAAATTCTGACCCGTCAGAACGGCTCGTACCATATCGGTGTCTCTCCCCATGCGGGGAGAGTGGATTGAAATGCGCTCGATCAGTTCGCTCATTTCCCGCCCCTCCGTCTCTCCCCATGCGGGGAGAGTGGATTGAAATACGTCGTGCCACCTCCTGCCTCAGCGGCGGGTGCGTCTCTCCCCATGCGGGGAGAGTGGATTGAAATACGTCGCTCTCCAGCGCGTAGGCCTCCGGGGCCTGTCTCTCCCCATGCGGGGAGAGTGGATTGAAATGCAGCGCGGGCCGCGCGCTCCCGCGGGTGCTTCATGTCTCTCCCCATGCGGGGAGAGTGGATTGAAATTAGGGCTGATTCCGAGCTCGTCGGCGATCTGCTCGTCTCTCCCCATGCGGGGAGAGTGGATTGAAATTTCTATGGGAAAGAGGACAGAAACATGGACAAAAGTCTCTCCCCATGCGGGGAGAGTGGATTGAAATTCCAGCCATGGGCGCACGTAGCGCATCCATACTCGTCTCTCCCCATGCGGGGAGAGTGGATTGAAATTGGGTCATGCCTTTCTCCCGGCGGATTGAGCCGAGTCTCTCCCCATGCGGGGAGAGTGGATTGAAATTCCTCGTCGGTCGCCATGAAGCGCATCACGAGGCGTCTCTCCCCATGCGGGGAGAGTGGATTGAAATCACAGGCTTTCCGTTCCGACCGCGCCAGGCTCCGTCTCTCCCCATGCGGGGAGAGTGGATTGAAATCTGTTCCGCTCCCGGCGTTCCCGCCGGGGAAGTGGGTCTCTCCCCATGCGGGGAGAGTGGATTGAAATCCTCCCTCCGCCAGCGTCACGCGCTGGCCTTGTTGTCTCTCCCCATGCGGGGAGAGTGGATTGAAATAGCCGCTTCGCCCGGAATCGGTACGACAGCGCCGGTCTCTCCCCATGCGGGGAGAGTGGATTGAAATACGTCGTGCCACCTCCTGCCTCAGCGGCGGGTGCCGTCTCTCCCCATGCGGGGAGAGTGGATTGAAATTCTAGCTTCAGCGTGTCCTGAAACATCAGCGACGCGTCTCTCCCCATGCGGGGAGAGTGGATTGAAATATTTTTGCTACTACTTGTTATAAGTCTTGTAAAAGTCTCTCCCCATGCGGGGAGAGTGGATTGAAATTGAAAAGCTCTATAATATATCATGCTGGGGCATGTCTCTCCCCATGCGGGGAGAGTGGATTGAAATCACTTGCGGAGCCACCACCAACCATAAAAATATCGTCTCTCCCCATGCGGGGAGAGTGGATTGAAATCATTGATAATTTTGTGGACGGGTCACAAACTCCGAGTCTCTCCCCATGCGGGGAGAGTGGATTGAAATAAGAGTCCTGAGGGACAGGAAATAATGAAAGGTTGGTCTCTCCCCATGCGGGGAGAGTGGATTGAAATTCCTGTCAAATTCTGCGCACCACTAAATTTTACAGTCTCTCCCCATGCGGGGAGAGTGGATTGAAATTATCATCGTGCCGCCAGCAACTGTTTCTCCAAACGTCTCTCCCCATGCGGGGAGAGTGGATTGAAATGTTAACTTCTGCCGTTTTCTGAAAAGCTTTATAGTCTCTCCCCATGCGGGGAGAGTGGATTGAAATCTGTTAATGCTTGCGGAATAAATTTAACTCCATGTCTCTCCCCATGCGGGGAGAGTGGATTGAAATGCTCGTCTATCCGCGCTTTCATCCGTTCCCCCGCCGTCTCTCCCCATGCGGGGAGAGTGGATTGAAATTGTTGGATTAAAAAATTGGTTAAATTCCCCACCGTCTCTCCCCATGCGGGGAGAGTGGATTGAAATTGTGCGTACTACAATATAATTGTTGACTTCCTTTGTCTCTCCCCATGCGGGGAGAGTGGATTGAAATCAACAAAATCAGTATAACCATTTACAGGGTCATGTCTCTCCCCATGCGGGGAGAGTGGATTGAAATGATTATAGTAAAAAACGATACCCATGGACAGAAGTCTCTCCCCATGCGGGGAGAGTGGATTGAAATATTGAACACCCGGGAGCCATGAGTGACAAAGCCTGTCTCTCCCCATGCGGGGAGAGTGGATTGAAATTAAAATATGCTTCCTGAATCTGTTGTCCATCAAGTCTCTCCCCATGCGGGGAGAGTGGATTGAAATGGCGTTGGGGAATTCCTCCGGGTGCGCCTTGACGTCTCTCCCCATGCGGGGAGAGTGGATTGAAATGCGATGCCGTCTATGCCCTGCACATGGAAATTAGGTCTCTCCCCATGCGGGGAGAGTGGATTGAAATTTTATAATCAGCTATATATAATTCATAGCATTCGTCTCTCCCCATGCGGGGAGAGTGGATTGAAATATATAACGACAATCCAGAGATCATTACCTATTAGTCTCTCCCCATGCGGGGAGAGTGGATTGAAATCACAATAGAGGCAATCAGTCTATCAACGCCTTCAGTCTCTCCCCATGCGGGGAGAGTGGATTGAAATGCTCATAGGGGCTCCTTTCTGTAAAGGGCGCGCAGGTCTCTCCCCATGCGGGGAGAGTGGATTGAAATTCAGGTCTGCCGGAAAATGTGGAATCCCCTGCGATCGTCTCTCCCCATGCGGGGAGAGTGGATTGAAATAACTCCGGCTGGCCCCACCAACCCCGGGCTGGACACGTCTCTCCCCATGCGGGGAGAGTGGATTGAAATTTCATGGTCATCAGTTTGGCGGTGGCATTGCTCGTCTCTCCCCATGCGGGGAGAGTGGATTGAAATCAGCACCACGTCCGTAGCGCCCTCCGGCTCGTCGTCTCTCCCCATGCGGGGAGAGTGGATTGAAATCTTATTTTGATGAGATCTATCACGCCCGCACAGCCGTCTCTCCACATGCGGGGAGAGTGGATTGAAATAGAGCAAGCTCGTTGAGCTTGGCGCACATCTCGTCTCTCCCCATGCGGGGAGAGTGGATTGAAATCTCGCCGTATTTGCGGCGCAGGCGCTCATCCTGCGTCTCTCCCCATGCGGGGAGAGTGGATTGAAATCACACCATCTGGGGAAACGCGCTGGCTTACCCCGGTCTCTCCCCATGCGGGGAGAGTGGATTGAAATTCCGTTGTTTCCGCTGCGTTTTCCACAGGGCCAGTCTCTCCCCATGCGGGGAGAGTGGATTGAAATCCAAGGCATGGAGTGGGCCGTGTGGAGGGTGAGGTCTCTCCCCATGCGGGGAGAGTGGATTGAAATTCAACGAGCGCAGCCGGGCCGTACCGCTCCCGCATGTCTCTCCCCATGCGGGGAGAGTGGATTGAAATGTCTTTTCCGTAGCGTGGGAACCGTGCGGATTCTGTCTCTCCCCATGCGGGGAGAGTGGATTGAAATGGGTGACGGTCACGCTGACGATACGGCGGATCGGTCTCTCCCCATGCGGGGAGAGTGGATTGAAATGAGATCGTGTTCTTCGACGCGGCGGACGTGATCTGTCTCTCCCCATGCGGGGAGAGTGGATTGAAATACCTACCGAGGGCGTATTGAAAACTGGATCAGCCGTCTCTCCCCATGCGGGGAGAGTGGATTGAAATACCGCAGGCGTGGCCCTGAACGGCGCTATCGGCAAGGTCTCTCCCCGTGTGGGGAGAGTGGATTGAAATTTGTGTTATCAATGGGGCGTTTGGGTAACGGCAGTCTCTCCCCGCTCGGGGAGAGTGGATTGAAATCTTGCTATGGCTGTGACCGGTGCCCGCGATCTGGGGTCTGGGAGAGTAGATTGAAATATCAACAAGTGTTCTTTCTGCAATAGACGCATAAGGTCTCTGGTGATACGGAATGTTTTTTGCTTTTTCCATACTCCCATTTTGACAGGAAGGGTCGATTTTCTCGAAAACAGAAAAGCTCATTTCCATGACAATTTTGCTGATTGAAAATGGTGCTCCACTACGCCCCGCCAGTGCCGCACCGTTCTTCCCACCGTGTCACGACTGATCCCCAGATCGGCGGCGATCCCCTCATAGGGTTGTCGGTCGTACATCGACCGCATCATGATTTCCCGCGCTTGCGAGCCGAAAACGTATTCGTCTATGGCATTGGTCAGGGCTGTTTTGGAATGGCTCATGTTTTCATCCTTCTTTCAAAAAAACTTGCAAATGATGCCTGTTTGTGGGATAATGCAGTCACTAAAGGGGAAAGAAAATGAAAAAAGGAAATCAGTATTGGATTTTGTTGGCTTCATTTTGGGGATTCTGTTTTTGGTTTGGCTTTCAGGGTATATTCTTCCTTTTCGCCGTATCGGGCGCCTGATGAAACAAAATTCTATTATCTTCAATCGGGGAATAATTACCGTCTCATGGCATTAGATACGGATTCTACCCTGTGGGATTATCAAACGTACTATGACCCGCAAGCGCAGGCCATGGCCGCATCCAGAGCTTGTTTTCTCCTGTCCGGCGAGACCGGGCGGCATTTGTTTGGCTCTTATTATTTGCTCGGGGATTCCTGGTTTTCCGTCCGAAAAGCTCCCTATGATACCAAGCCCTATCATTTGAATTTAACCTTTGTTGATTATCAGTCTTTCAACGTTACGAATCCAAGTCATTTTTCAGACGGCCAGAAATTTACCGATGATATTTATCTTTCCGATGAATATTTCATTCGGCAAGATGAAATTTTTCAGAGAATCGAAGCTGACGAAATACCGAAAGAGCTAGTCCTTCCTTTAACCAAGCTAGAATAGCTTCACCGGGTTACGCGATTTGCTTCATTTCGCGTTATTGCTGCCATAGCTTTGTGAAACTGCCGGGGAAAATCGCTCGGTATGCAGTATATTGAAAATAGGAGCAAAAGTTCTTTACCGGAAAATTCTTTTTAAGTTTTACACTGCTTCATCTATATAAAAATTCCGCCGGAAGTCTCCCTCTGGCGGAATCTTTTTTGCAACTTACCGCGCAAGCCGATAAATCGCCAGCGCGTCTTCTTCGTGAATGGGGTAGTAGTTCCCCAGATGGCCGCCGCCCATCGTAACGGCCCGGTGGGCCATGCGGTCGAAGTTTTCTTCGCCGATGCTGCTTTCGTGCAGGGTGGTGGGCAGTCCCAGAGAACGATAGAAGCGTTCCAGCAGGGCAATGCCTTCCGAAGCAATGGCTTCGTCCGTGCCGAGATCCTCCGGGACGTCAAAGACACGAACGGCAAACTGGCGCAGCTTGGAGACGCAGCCCTTGGAGAGAACGTATTTCATCCATGCGGGGAAAACGATGGCCAGACCCGCACCGTGGGCGATGTCATAAAGGGCGCTCAGCTCGTGCTCCAAACGGTGACTGGCCCAGTCGGTGACGCGGCCTGTACCCAGCAGACCGTTGTGCGCCAGCGCGGCCGCCCACATGATCTCGGCCCGCGCATCGTAATTTTCCGGCTGCGTCAACGCAATAGGGGCGTTGTGGATGACGGTTTTCAGTGCGCCTTCGGTCATGCGGTCGATCAGCTCCACGTGCTGCGTGTTGGTGAAATAGCGCTCCATCATGTGCGCCATGATGTCCACCGCGCCGCAGGCCGTCTGGAAAGGGGGCAGGGAGTAGGTGTACTCCGGGTTGAGAATGGAAAATTTGGGGTAGTTGAGCGGCGTGTTGCGGCCCCGTTTGCACAGGTCGCTTTCCCGGGTGATGACGCTGGAATCACTCATTTCACTGCCCGCAGCGGGGATCGTGACGATAACGCCCAGCGGCAGGACGCGGTCGTTTTTGCACGTGCCGTCGAACAGATCCCATGGGTCGCCATCGTAGCAGGCGGCGTTGGCAATGGCCTTGGCCGTGTCGATGACGCTGCCGCCGCCTACGGCCAGCACCAGCTGAATTTGCTGCTCTTTGCAGAGGGCCGCACCTTCCTGAACCAGTCCCAGCCGGGGATTGGGCTTTACGCCGGAAATTTCCCAGACGCGGCAGCTCTGTTCGTTCAGCACCTCCATGACCTTGTCGTAAAGGCCGATCCGCTTGATGCTGCCACCGCCGTAGACCAGCAGCACCCGGTCGCCGTAATGGCGCACTTCCTCGTCCAGATGGGAAAGAGAATCTCGGCCAAAATAAATTTTTGTCGGAATTTGCAGCGAAAAATCAATCATGAAAAGGCTCCTTTCGCACTTTCACTTTTCGTGGGGCAGAAGACCCAGCTACGCTATTGTAACATTTTTTGAAAGCCGTGAAAAGCCCGGTTGATGAAGAATGGACGATGCGGCGGGCCAAGCGCCAAATTCCTGCCAAGCCTTGTAAAAACCGCACTTTCGTTTTGACAGGGATAGGGAAAAATGGTATACTCCCTTCGTCTACCACTGGGATATAGCCGTACTTTTGAAGGAGGATTCACTGTGGATATTCTGGGACTGCTGAAGGAGCTTTTTTCCGGCGTGCTGTACCTGTTCACGGCGGAGGGACTGAAAACGCTGGTGATGTTCGTCATTTCCGGCGTGCTGATCTATCTGGCGATCAAAAAGGACTATGAACCCGCGCTGCTTTTGCCCATCGGTTTCGGCGCGATCCTGGCCAATCTGCCCCCGGTAATCGATCAGGTCACGGGCAGCGCCACGGCCAGTGTGCTGGGCTCGGAGGGCTTTCTGACGGTACTGTTCAACGCGGGCATCAAAAATGAACTGTTCCCGGTGCTGATTTTTATCGCCGTTGGCGCGATGATCGACTTTTCGCCCCTTTTGAAGGACCCCAGCATGATCTTCTTCGGCGCGGCGGCGCAGTTCGGCATTTTCGCCACGTTTCTGCTTTCGCTGGTGCTGATCCCCATCGTTCTGCCCCAGACGGCGGGCAATGACAGCCTGATCCTGCGCCTTGCTTCGGCCATCGGCATCATCGGCGCGGCGGACGGCCCCACCACACTGTACGTGGCGAATCACTTCAATCTGGCGGATTACATGGCTCCCATCAGCGTGGCGGCGTATAGCTATATGTCGCTGGTGCCCGTGATCCAGCCCCCGGTCATCCGTGCCCTGACCTCGAAGGAAGAACGCATGATCCGCATGACCTACACCGAAGAACGGGCCTCCAAGCTGGCGCTGATCCTGTTCCCCGTGATCGTGACGGTGGTGGCGGGCGTGGTGGTGCCCATGAGCGCGCCGCTGGTGGGCAGCCTGATGTTCGGCAACCTGATCCGCGAGTGCGGCGTGCTGGAACGGCTGAGCAAGACCGCTCAGAACGAGCTGGCCAATCTGGTGACCATTTTGCTGGGTCTGGCCATCGGTTCCACCATGGTGGCCCAGAACTTCCTGCGGATGGATACGCTGCTGATTCTGGCGCTGGGCCTGTTCGCCTTCGTGTTCGACACGGCGGGCGGCGTGCTGTTCGCCAAGTTTCTGAACCTGTTCCGCAAGAATAAGGTCAACCCCATGATCGGTGCGGCGGGCATCTCCGCGTTCCCCATGAGCGCGCGCGTCATCCAGAAGATGGCGAAGGAAGAAGACCCTTATAACTTCATCCTGATGCAGTCCATCAGCGCCAACGTGTCCGGCCAGCTGGGCTCCATCGTGGCGGGCGGCATGGTCATTACGCTGGTGGGCATGATGCTGGGCAATGTGTGGTAAGCGCTGAAAGCGGGAGGAATGAAACGATGAAATCTCTGTTTATGTTGAGCGCGGCGGAAAGCGCCGCCGGAAATCTGGCTTCTCTGCCGCTGATGACCAAGGGACTTTTGACGACCGTCATCGGCCTTTTGGGCGTGTTTCTGGTGCTGGGGCTGTTTTTCCTGACGATCAAGCTGATGCAGCATATCAAAACCAAGGACGAAAAGTAAAACAGAAGGTGAAAGCGTGTATACGGAAAAAGAACTTCAGGCCGTTTCTCAGATGAAGAAGAAACGGTGGTGGATCGCTCTGATCCCGATGGTCGCAGCGCTGGCGGCAGCCATCGTGATTTTCGTTTACGGTCAGGTCAACCGCAGCGATACCCTGTGGGGGTGGACGGCGGCGCTGACGGTGTTGGGCGGCGTGTATTTCCTGTTCTACTACGGTCTGTGCGTCCGTCCGGTAAGCTTGTACGAGCGCCACGTGCGGAATATGATCCATGGCCGCAAGCATGAAAATACGGGGCTGCTGAAGGAACTGGGTGAACAGGTCTGCGAAAAGAACGGCATCGAGTGCCGCCCGGTGATGATCAACATCGGTGAAAAAGACGACGGCAAGGATGATCGCCTGTATTATTTTGACTTAAAGAAGGAATGGCCCAACGATCTGCCGCTTGGCACCCGCGTGACTATTGTTAGCAACGACATGATGGTGGCGGACGTAAGGGTTGCCTGAACAAAGGAAAAGAAAAGCGACGCGGAGATTTTTTCCGCGTCGCTTTTCTATTGCTGATCTTGATAAACGATCACCAGCAGCGTTCCTTCCCGGACGCTGATCCGGGGATGGTCGGCGGCGTAATGGTTGCTGACGCCCAGCGGAATATCGCAGGTAAGCGCCGCGTCGTGCAGGGGGTATTGAAGCCCTTCGAGGGTAATGCCCCGGGCTTCGTTCCCATGGCAGAAAACGCTGACCAGCGTATTGCACGGGCGAAGGGGCAGCTCCATCGTTTCGTTGTGCAGGGCAAACACATCGTAGCTCGGATCGGTCAGGCAAATGCGCGCCCCCTGCTTGGCATAGCGGGCCATGGTCTGCAAATTGGCCAGAAAATGATCAGGCCGTCCGCCGCCGCAGCCGTACAGGGCAAAGGAACGATAGCCCCGGTTCCAGCCTTCCTCCAGCGCCAGCGCCGTGTCGGTGTCGTCTTTTTCCACCGGGTAGCGCAGCAGCTTTGTTTTCGCCGGCAGAGAGGGGAGACCGCTCAGCGAATCCAGATCGCCCAACAAAAAATCAGGCGTAAGCCCGCTTTGCCGAAGCCAGTCGTAACCGCCGTCCGCGGCGATCAGCAGGTCGCCTTCGGCAGGTGCAAGGCCGCGGGACGTAAAATCTCCCGCACCGACGATATAACAGGTCTTCATGGCTTCGGCTCCCTTCGTTCTTGGGTCGTCCCATTGTAGCACGAAAAAAGAGGATTGACAAATGATAGCATCCTTTGTATAATAACGCCGTGCTCATCCCAAGAGCGCAGGGGTGCTGGCCGAACAGGGCTGGCTGAGATCGGGCGAAGTCCGGGACCCTCGAACCTGATCCGGGTAATGCCGGCGTAGGAATCAATGAAATCCGCGTTTCTTGATGGCTCACGCTGCATGCTGGCAGGGTGGGCATTTTCATTTTCACTGCGTTCTGCGCGGGAAACGGAGGAAGAAACCATGGATTCCAAAAACATTCGCCGGTTGGTGGAGTGCGCCATTCTGGTGGCCGTGGGTACGGTACTGAGCCTGTTCGAGTTCAAGGGCGCATGGGCGTTGGGCGGTGGCATCACCTTCTGCAGTATGCTGCCTCTGGTCATGATCGCTCATCGTCACGGCACCAAGTGGGGCGTGGGCTCCGCGCTGCTGTACAGCCTGATCCAGCTGCTGCTGGGCATGAGCAACGTTCAGTATGCGCCTGACGCGCTGACCGCCGTCGGCATTATCCTGCTGGACTATGTGGTGGCCTACACCGTCATTGGCTTCTCTGCCTGCTTCAACGGCGTTATCAAGAACCGCTGCGTGTCCATTGTGGTGGGCATTGTGTTCACCTTCGCCCTGCGGCTTCTGTGCCACTTCCTCAGCGGCCTGCTGATCTGGGAAGTGCTGTGGCCCAACAGCCTCGGCTGGGCTCCCGCCGTGTGGTCCATCGCCTACAACGGCTCCTACATGGTGCCCGAAATGGTCATCACCAGCATCGTGGCCGCTCTGAGCTATAAGCCCCTGAAGCGCTACTGGCTGGGCGAAGACCTGAAGGCTCCGAAAGCCATCTGACGTCCAACTGACTGGACAAAAAATTGTCCCTCCACACATTTGTGTTTAGGGAGCCTCCAACTCCGCAGCGCCGCCCGTCTGGTACACGGGCGGCGCTGTCTTGTATCAGTGTGGAAAACAGGCCGCAACATCCTGCGGTTGTGCCTCTTCGAAAGAAAATGATATAATAAGGCAGCGCCCGATCGAACCGGGCTACTACCAAAGCCGTTTTCGGCTGACGAAGGAGCACGAAATGGACTATCCTTTTTTTGCCTATTTGGACCGACTGAAGCTGATCCGTCGCTGGGGCCTGATGCGGAATACCGAGTCGGAAAACGATATGGAGCACAGTATGCAGACGGCAATGATCGCCCACGGGCTGGCCATGCTGGGCCGGGAGCGTTTTGGCCGTCAGGTGGACCCGGAACGGGTAACAGTCATTGCCCTATATCATGACGCCAGCGAGGCCATCACCGGCGACCTGCCCACGCCCATCAAATACAAGAATCCCGCCATTCAGGACGCTTATCAGGAGATCGAGTTCACCGCCCGTCAGCAGCTGTTGGATATGCTGCCGGAGGATATGAAGCGCGGCTTCGCGCCTTATCTGCAGCCGGACGAGACAAGCGTGGAGTGGAAGCTGGTGAAGGCCGCCGACCGTATCAGCGCCTATTTGAAATGCGTCACAGAGGAAAAGCTGGGCAACCGGGAATTTCTGCAGGCCAAGGAAACCATCTGGAAGAGCCTGCAAAAGAGCGATCTGCCGGAAGTCGAGGCCTTCCTCAAACTGTTTGTGAACAGCTTTACCATGTCGTTGGACGATCTGAGCCACGTGTGAATGGTGCAAAGCAAACCATAAAGAATGGGGGAGCCTATAGCGCTGTCCGCAGCTCAGCCCCTACCGTCCCTATGCAAAGAAGCCCTTCCAGCATTTCGCTGGAAGGGCTTCTTGCAATCAATCCATTTTTACGGATTCAGTCGGTTGGGGCCACGGAAGATGAACATGGCTTCCTTGATGTTCAGGCCCAGCAGCAGCATGGTCAGACGGTCTACACCCAGACCGAAGCCGCCGTGAGGCGGGCAGCCGTACTTAAAGAACTCCAGATAGAACTTCACGTCATCGGTCAGGCCCTTTTCGTCGGCCTGGGCCTTGAGCTGCTCGTAGCGATGCTCACGCTGCGCGCCGGTGGTGATCTCCACGCCGCGCCAGATCAGGTCGTAGCCCATGGGCACACCGTTTTCATCCCGCATGTGGTAGAAGGCGCGCTTCTCGGCGCTGTAATCGGTGATGAAAAGGAACTCATGATTGTAGTGCTTCTTCACCCAATCGTAGCTCAGACGCTCGGCCTCGGTGGTCAGGTCGCCCTTTTCGGATTCGGGCACGGTGTAGCCGTATTCCTTTTCCAACGCGTCGTACAGGTCGGCCAGCTTGACCACGGGGAAGGGCGTGGTGGGCACGATGACCTCCGGGCCGAACTCCCGCTGGATGTCGTCGCCATAGGCCTCTTTCACGGCCTTGAGGGCGTAGGTCAGCAGTTCTTCTTCCATCTTCATCACGTCGCGGAAGGAGTTGATGTAGCTGAACTCCAGATCGAAGCCGGTAAATTCGGTGGTGTGCTTGCTGGTGTAGGACTTTTCCGCGCGGAATACAGGGCCGACCTCAAAGATGCGGTCGAAGCCGCTGGCCATGGCCATCTGCTTGTAGAACTGGGGGCTCTGCGCCAGATAGGCCTTGCGGTCGAAATACTTGACCTCGAACACGTCCGCACCGCTCTCACTGGCCGCGCCGATCAGCTTGGGCGTGTGAATCTCGATGAAATGGTTGTCCAGCAGGAATTGACGCAGCGCCGCCACCAGCACGGTCTGAGCCTTGAACATCAGCTGGTTCTTGTCGGTGCGCAGGTCGATCCAGCGGTAGTCGATGCGCTGGTCGATGCTGGAGCGCTCCACCGCCTGATGCTTCTTCGTGGCGGGAATTTCCTCCCGGATGATGGGCAGCGGATCGGCGATGCTTTCGATCACGATGCTGTCGGGGATCAGTTCCACGCCGTTGAGCTTTACATATTCGTTGGCGTTCACCTGACCCACCACGGTAATGACGGAATCGCCGGTAAGCTGATCCAGCGCGGGGCAGAGGTCAGGATGCTTTTCCTTCTCCACAGTGATCTGCATTTTGCCGGTGATGTCCTTCAAAACGATAAAGGCCATGGATTTGCCATTGCGGTTATTTTCCACAAAGCCCTGCACCTTGACGGTCTGTCCGGCCATGGTGAGCGCCTGCGCGATGTAGGTGCGTTCCAATGGGCATTCTCCTTTCGATATGGAACGAAAATGCCGCTCCGTAGGGTTCGGAGCGGCGTTTCGCAGATGCGAAGATTATTCGTTGGTTTCCGCAGCTTCCGCTTCGGCTTCCAGAGCAGCGCCCACGGCGTCGATATCCACGGCGACCGCTTCATCGCTGTTATCCAGCGTGGGAACGACTTTCTCCTGCACGGGGGCCGCTTCGGGCTCCTGCAGGGCGCGGATGCTCAGGCTGATGCGCTTGGCGGCGGGATCGATGGACAGGACCTTCACCGTCACTTCATCGCCCACGTTCACAGCGTCTTCCACCTTGTTGATGCGGGTGGGGGCGCACTGGCTGATATGCACCAGGCCGTCGATGCCGGGCTCCAGCTCCACGAATGCGCCGAAGGTGGTGATGCGGACGACCTTGCCGGTCACGATCGCGCCTTCGGGATACTTCGCGGGGGCGGTGTCCCAGGGCTTGGGCTGCAGCTGCTTCAGACCCAGCTGAATGCGCTCGCGCTCCTTGTCCAGGCTGAGAATCTTGACTTCCACTTCCTGATCGGGGGAGACGACCTCAGAGGGATGCTTCACATGAGCCCAGCTCAGGTCGGTCACATGAATCAGGCCGTCCACGCCGCCCAGATCCACGAAAGCGCCGAAGTCGGTCAGACGGCGAACGATGCCCTTGACCACTTCGCCCTCAGCCAGCTTGCTCCAGGCCTCGGCCTTGCGGGCTTCGTTTTCCTCCTTGACCACCGCGCGGCGGCTGCAGACGATCCGCTTCTTCTGCTCGTCCAGCTCGATGATCTTCAGCTTCAGGGTCTTGCCGACGAACTCGCCGATCTTTTCCACGTAGCGGTTGGAGAGCTGAGACGCAGGCACGAACGCGCGGATGCCGTTCACGGTGCAGATCAGGCCGCCCTTGACGACTTCCTTGCCCACACCCTCGACGTATTCGCCGTTGTTGTACTTTTCGACAAGCTCGGCAAAGGCCTTTTTGTTCAAGATGTTGCGCTGAGAAAGCAATACATTGCCTTCGCCGTCGTTGACCTTGACGACCTCCACTTCGATTTCATCGTCCAGCTTCACATCCTGGGTAACCAGGTCTTCGCGCTTGATCAGGCCGTCCGCCTTGAAGCCAATGTTGACGCAAACTTCATCGTCCGTGATCTGGACAACCTTGCCCACAACGGTCTGGCCGGGTCTGATCCGAACCAGAGTCGCTTCCACGTCAGCCATAAAGCTGTTCTTTTCGGCCTCCTCAGAGTTGATCTGGTCCAATTGTTCCTTGTCAGTCATGCGTGTGACAACCTCCTTAAGTGCCCAATCCGGCGTGCTGGCGCCGGCGGTGATTCCAATGGATTCCGAATGGATATTTGCAAAGCCCGGCGGAATATCCGCCGCGCGCTCTACCAGTAGGGTGCGCCCGCAGATGGACTTGCAGGTCTCGTAAAGCTTGCGGGTGTTGGCGCTGGTTTTGCCGCCCACCACCAGCATCGCGTCCACCGAGGCCGCCAGACGGCGCGCTTCGGTCTGCCGGAGCACGGTAGCGGTGCAGATGGTGTCCTGCACGGTCAGGTCTTCCACTCTTTCGCGGAGAACCGGCAGGATAGCCTCCCAACGCTCGTGGGGGAAAGTGGTCTGGGAGACGGCCAGCGCCCGTTTCAGGGGCGGAAGCTGTTGGGCTTCCTCCGGGGTGCAGATGGTGTAGCAGGGGCCGCAGACGCAGCCGATGGTGCCCACCACTTCAGGGTGGTCGCTCTGCCCGATGAGGATCACCGGGGAACCGTCCGCGCTGTAGCGGGAAACCACGTCGTGGAGCCGCGCCACAAAGGGACAGGTCAGGTCGATCACCTGCCGGGCGGTCTGCTCCAACTGCCGGGTGATGTCGGGGGACACACCATGGCTTCGGATGATGACGGTTTTCCCGGCGGCCTGTTCACAGGAATGAATGGCGTATACGCCCATGGCTTCCAGCTTTTCGATCACCTGAGGATTATGGACGACCTCGCCGAAGGTAACGATCTCGCCTCCGCTTTCAGCCGCTTCCAGCGTGCGATCCACCGCGCGCCGAACCCCCATGCAGAAGCCCGCATGTCGGGCGATTTCAATGCCCATCCGTTCGCCTCCAGATATACACGTGTATCAATTCGCCGCGTTTTTTCATTTTCCTTCTTTTTGACTGAAAGGAAATTCGAAAAAATGCAGAAAAAAATCAATCTTTCATTTTGCCGGGAAAATCAGCGCCGTATTTCTGGGCCATATCCCGGTAGCACTGCCGGATATTTTCCAAAAGCTCGTCGCAGGTTTCCTTATTGATTCCCTTTTCAGCCAACGCGGCAGTTTGGATGGGCGCGCCGTAGTAAAGGTGAATTCTGCGGAAAAGACGGGGCTTGGCGCTCATGTAAGCGGGCACCAGCGGCGCTTTGCTCCGCAGAGCGATCATGGCAATGCCGCTTTCCAGATCCTCCATCACGCCCTTTTTGTGCCGGGTTCCTTCGGGGAAAATCCCCAGCACCCGGCCCTCCTTCAGGGTCTTCAGGCAGGCCCGGACGGCGTGCATGTCCATGTTGTGCCGGTCCACCGGGATCATGTCCAGCTTGTTGAAAAACCAGTGCAGGATCGGATTGGATTCCAGCTCCTTTTTGCCCAGGAAATGAATCTGGTAGCGGAAGCAGCCCCATGCGATCAGAATGGGATCCACCATGCTGTTGTGGTTGGAAATCAGGATGTAGGGCGCGTCCTCCTGCGCATTTTCCAGTCCATGATAGGTGACAGGCATGAAAATATGGCACAGAAGCCAGGCGACGCTGCGGGCAAAGCGGTACGTGCCGCTGAGCTTTTCCTCCGGCTGGGGGCGCTGGCCCTGTTTCAGCCGGATACGGCGCACCATGTTGTCCACCACCTGCTCCTGCGTCAGGTAGGAGGAGTCGATGATCTGCGCGTCCTCAGCGGGCCGCAGGGGGTCTACCTCCCGGTGCATGTCCTGATCGTCCCGCTTGATCACGTCGGCCAGCACTTCTTCGTAGGAACCTTCCTGTCCCTTTTGCTGCATTTCGTCGAAGCGGCGGCGGGCGCGAATCTCCGGCGAGGCGGTCAGGTAAAACTTCACCGTGGCGTCCGGCAGAACCCGGGTGCCGATATCCCGGCCGTCCAGCAGCATACTCTGGCGGGAGGCCAGCTCCTGCTGCCGCTTCACCATGGCCCGGCGAACCACCGCAGCCTTGGAGACGGTGCTGGCGGCCATGCTGACCTCCGGTGTGCGGATCAGGCCGGTCACATCCTGCCCGTCCATATAGGTGTGCTGTTCGCCGTTTTCATAGCGGACTTCCGGCAGGTCGGTCGCCGTCAGCGCTTCCAGAGCGGCTTCATCTTCCAGCGCAACGCCTTTCTGGAGCGCTTTCCACGCAAACGCGCGGTACATGGCTCCCGTATCCAGATGCAGGACCCCCAGCTTTTGGGCCACGCCGTCGGCCACGGAGCTTTTGCCCGCGCCGACCGGGCCGTCCAGAGCGATTGTAAGCAGCATCGTTCGTCCCATCCCTTTGCGTAATATGTTGTTTGACAGCCGGTCAGATGGCGCGGTGCGCCAGCCCGATACAGATTTCGTCCAGATGGCCCAGACCTACGCCGAAAAAGAGCGCCACGGCCATGTCCCCACCGCAGCGGGCCACGCCGATCTTTCCGCCCACGCTCATGCCCAGCGCCTTGGAGGAAATCTGGCTCAGCGCTTCCCGGGCGGCCCCGGCCACGCAGCCTTCCTCATGTTCCTCCGCGATCAGGCCCTCGCGCTTGGCAGCGACCACCGCCCGCTCAATGATGCGCACCATGCCGGAGAGAAAATCGCCGCCGAAATCCGCAGCCGCCGAACGAATCTCGGATTCCTCCAATTTCTTTCGGCATTGCTGTTCTTCCTCGCGGCTTTGGGTCATGGCGATCATGATCGCGGCCCGCGCCACTTCCCGGCTCCCGGTGGAAAGATCCCGATCCATGAGACATCGCTCCTTTTCTGGACGCATGGCGGGGGAAAAGGCCGCCTGACGGCAGCCGCCCGCATACGTTCCGCTTATTATACCATGCCTTGGCCGGTTTGCAAAGGGAGCGCCCCTCCGGGATTGCATTTTTGGCGGTTTTGTGGTTTCATTAGGAAGGAAAAGACCGAAAAACGAATGGAGAACGAGAGGAGCGCGGACGCGTGGAACGAAAGAGCAATTTGAGCCTTTTCCGAAATGAGTTAAAGGGACTGGCGATTTTGGGCGTGATCCTGTGCCATATGAAGCTGCCCATCGGGGAGGGGCTGCTGAAAAAGCTGCTGTTTTACGGCTATTCCGGCGTGGATGTGTTCCTGCTTTTGTCGGGATATGGCCTGTACGTTTCCCTGAGCCGGTCGGATGATCTGGGCGGCTATCTGCGCCGCCGGGCCGCGCGGCTGTTGCCCGCCTACTGGCCTGTCTGCTTGGTCTGGCTGTGCACGATGATCCCGGCGTTCGGCTTTTCGCCTGTACAGACCTTGCAGACCATTGCGGGCAATGTGCTGATGGTAGGCTATCTGGCGGGTGCGCCGCTGAATATCAACTGGTACCCCTCCTGCCTGTTGCTGACGCTGCTGCTGGCTCCGTGCGTTTATGCCTGTCTGAAAAACAGCCGCAAGCCCCTCCGAACGCTGCTTTTGCTGCTGTCGGCGGCGTTCGGCGTGGGAATCAGCTATTTCGGCAACGCACAGCTTCTGCTGTTCTCCCGACTGCCGATTTTCGTACTGGGCATGGGTCTGGCCATGATGGAACGCGGCAAACTGCAAAACCCTCTGCGGGGCGCGGCGTGGCCGGTTTTTCTGACCGTCTGCTTTGCGGCGGGCTTGGGCGTTTTGTGCTTCGGTGAGTTCAAACACCCGGAAATGCTGGAATACGAGGGTCTGTACTGGTACTCCTTCTTCCTGATGATCCCGTCCGTCTGTCTGGGGCTGGGCCGGCTATTCCGGCTGGGCGGGGAGAAAAACGCCGCTTTCGCGCCTTTGCGGGCGCTGGGCAGCGCTTCCTTTGAAATTTTCCTGTTCAACGTCTGGATCGAGGTGCTGGTGAAAAAGGTCTGGTGCTGGGAACCCTGCTGGGGCTACCTGTGGATGGGATTGCTGAGCATCCCACTGGGCCTTGGCTGGCATTGGGTCGTGGGCAGAATGACGCGGCGAATGGAGGGCCGAAAGACTCATGCAGTATCGTAAAGACCGCTATGGCAATCCCATTTCCGCGCTGGGCTTCGGCTGTATGCGCTTTACCCGCAAGGGCAGAGCCTTCGATATCGACAAGGCGGAAAAGGAGGTGCTTCGTGCCATCGAACTGGGCGTGAACTATTTCGACACGGCCTATCTGTACGTGGGAAACGAGGCCTGTCTGGGCGAGATCCTTTCCCGGAACCACCTGCGGGAAAAGGTGAACATCGCCACCAAGCTGCCCCAGTACAAGATCGTCAGCGCCGAGGGGATCGAAAGCTGCTTTCAGGAGGAACTGCGCCGGCTGAAAACGGATTATATCGACTATTATCTGATGCATATGCTGACTGATATCGCTTCGTGGGAGCGGCTGGAAAAGCTGGGCATTCGGGACTGGATCGCCCGGAAGAAGCGGGAAGGCGCGATCCGGCAGATCGGCTTTTCCTTTCACGGCAATACGGAAATGTTCCTGAAAATTTTGAACGCCTACGATTGGGATTTCTGCCAGATTCAATACAATTATATGGACGAAAACGCGCAGGCGGGCCGAAAGGGGCTGCAGGCTGCGGCGGAGAAGGGCATTCCCGTTATCATCATGGAGCCGCTGCGGGGCGGACGGCTGGTGGAGCTGCTGCCCGAAAAGGCCAAAGCTCTGATGGAGCGCCATACGCCCCGGCGCAGCCCGGCGGAGTGGGCCCTGCGCTGGCTGTGGAACCAGCCGGAGGTGACCTGCGTCCTTTCCGGCATGAACAGCCTCGATATGGTGGAGGAAAACTGCCGGGTCGCTTCGGAGACGGAAGCGGGGGAATTCGGTTCGGAGGAAGAAGCTTTCTTTGCGGAGCTTCGGCGCATCATCAATGAAAAAATGAAGGTGGGCTGCACCGGCTGCGGCTACTGCCTGCCCTGTCCGCGCGGCGTGGATATTCCCGATATTTTCCGCTGCTATAACGAGCTGTACACCGAAAGCCGCTTTGCGGGCTGGAAGGAGTATGTGCAGGTCATCGGCTTCCGCCGGGAGCCGGGGTTCGCCTCCCAGTGTGTGGGCTGCGGGAAGTGCAAGCAGCACTGCCCGCAGGGCATCGACATTCCCACCCAGCTGAAAAAGGCAGAGCGCGCTGCGTTCCCGCCCCTGCACCGCGCTATCGTCTACCCGGTGCGGAAGTTCATTTTTCGGAAATCCAAGCAGCTTTCCGCTAAGAAAGGATAAAAGCCAAACGAATGGAGATCAGAGAATACCGACAGTACGACGAACGGGAAATCCTGCTCCTTTACGCCAGTGTGGGCTGGACGGCCTATACCGATCAGCCGGAAACGCTGCGCAGGGGTTTTGAAAATTCCCTGCTGACGCTGGCCGCTTACGAAGAAAACCGGCTGATCGGCATCCTCCGGGCTGTGGGGGACGGGCAGACGATCGTTTTTGTGCAGGACTTACTGATCCTGCCGGAATATCAGCGCAGAGGCGTGGGTACGGCGCTGCTTCAGGAGCTGCTGGCCCGATACCCGCAGGTACGGCAGATCGAACTGACCGCGGACGACAGCCCGTCTCTTCTGGCCTTTTATCGAAAGACGGGTTTTGTGCCCATGAGCAAGCTGGGCTGCTGCGGATTGATGAAAGACTGAAAAAAGCAAATGAAAACGGCGTTCCGACCAGAAGATCGGAACGCCGTTTCGGCTTTTCAGCCCTTGAGCATATTCAGAATGTGCTGCTTGCTCTGCACGCCTACGGAGCGGTCTACCGCTTCGCCCTGACGGAACACCATCAGCGTGGGAATGGACATCACATTGTAGCGGGCCGCCACGTTTGGCGCTTCGTCCACGTTCAGCTTTACGACCTTGCAGCCGGATACCTCCCCGGCGATCTCGTCCACCACGGGACTGAGCATCTTGCAGGGGCCGCACCAGTCCGCATAAAAATCAACCAGCACGGTTTCAGCACTTTCCAGCACTTCCGCCTGAAAATTCTGTTCGTTTACTTTGGTCACAGCCATCGCAGGTTCCTCCTTTATCATCGCCCGCCGAAACGGGCCTCTGTTAAAGTATATCCGTTCGAAGCGCCGGTGAAACCGTTTCGCCGCCGCTTCCTTTTTAGTATAAGCGAAGCGGCGGCTTCATGCAAACATTTTTCCGCAGAAACGACAAAACCTCGCATTTCAGCAAAGAATTGTCAGGGTATTTTCCCTGTGCAAAGGCAAAATAGCGTTGAACCCACATCAAGGAGGTGAAAAAAAGATGGCAAAACAGAGCGGTTCCTCCCGGAACACCCAGACCACCGTGCCCGAAGCGCGCGCCGCGCTGGACAACATGAAGTATGAGATCGCCCGGGAACTGGGCATCAACTTCAATCAGGGCTACAACGGCGACCTGAGCTCCCGGGAAAACGGCTACGTGGGAGGCTATATGGTGAAGCGCCTGATCGAACAGGCGGAGCGGCAGATGGCTTCTCAGGGCGGAAAGACCTCCCGATGAACGGGAAATATTTGAATGAGGTGAAGGGAAAATGTATCAGAATCAGCAGAGCGGCACCAACAACGGCGGCATGGTTCCCGAGGCCAAGCAGGCCCTGAACAACATGAAGTTTGAGATCGCCAACGAACTGGGCATCAATCTCAAGCAGGGCTATAACGGCGATATGCCCAGCCGTCAGGCCGGTTATATCGGCGGTTACATGGTCAAGCGCCTGATCGAGCAGGCCGAACGCGCCATGAGCGGCAGCCAGAAGTAAGCTTCTGAAAAAAGAGAGGCGGCACGATGAACGCATCGCGCCGTCTCTTTTGGTTTGTGGAGAATCATTCTTTCGGCTTTTCGGCGCTTTCCTGCGTGGCCAGCCATTTGCGGGGGGAGCAGCCGAAGACCCGCACAAAGCTTTTGGCAAAGCCGTCCTGATTCAGATAACCCAGCTGCTCGGCGATCTCGCCGCTCTTGCGGCCCTTTCGCAGCTCACCCGAGGCCCACTGCATCTGCACGCCCTGCACATAGTCCGTGAAGGTCTTGCCGGTCTGCTGGTGGAACTGCCGGCTGAAATAGGAATAGTTCAGGTGCATCTGGGCGCACAGCTCCCGCAGATGGACGGGACGGCCCGGGTTGGACTGAACGTAGCTGACCGCCCAGAGCACCGGGTTGTTCTGCTTGAGCATCTGATCGTTGGTCATGGCCTCGGAATAGAACGCGGTGCGGCTCTGACCGTCCAGCCGGGCGATCTGCAGGGCGCGTCCGGCCTGACGGAGCCGTTCCGCCGTGAGCGGCCCGGGCAGGCTGGCACCGATCCAGACGTTTTGCCCGGCGCACCATTGCTCAAAGACCGTGTGCTCGTCGGAAAAAAGCATCAGCTCACCGCCGAGGGTCAGATAAGACCAGCGGAAGGGCAGCGACGTGTCCCTGGGCAGTGGGGGAGAGAGCCGAACCGCCTGAACGACGGCGGGAGGGCGGGACATACCGGCTTTTTCGAACCACTCCGGGGCGATCTCCGAAGGCTCCTGCGCCAGCAGGGCCTTTTCCAGCTTCATCCGGCCCAGCAGCCATTGGTTTTCCAATGTCGCCACAGCCTTGCTGACGGCGGCGGTCAGCTCGCTTTCGCTGTAGGGCTTCAGCAGATAATCCCGCACGCCCAGCTCCATGGCCCGCCGGGCATATTCGAAAATTTCGTGAGCCGTTATAACGATACAGGCCATGGGAATGGGCTGCAGCTTTTCCGCCCGTTCGATCAGCCCCAGCCCGGACAGCGCGTCCATTTGAATGTCGGTGATGAGCACGGCAATGGATTCAGCGGCCAGAATCTCCAGCGCTTCCTCGCCGCTGTAGGCCGCCCAGATGCGGTCGCCGGGGCGGATGATTTTTCGAAGTCTGCGGATGGTGCCGTCGCAGATGGCCGGTTCGTCGTCCACAACCAGATAATTCACGGCGTTTCGCCCTTTTCCAACGGAATGGTCAGTTGAAATTCCGTCTTTTCTTCAGCGCGAAGGAGAAGACCAGACGCTGCGCCGCCATGATGAGCGTGTTGCGGATGGCCTGCAGGAACGAGGGCAGGGAGAACAGATACACGAAGTTGTCGAAGCCCACGAATTTGCTGGCCCCGATGCCCTTAAGGATTTTGAAATCCTGAAAGGCAATCACCAGTCCGCCCATGGGAACATACTGGAAAATAATGTACCAGACAGCCACCGGCAAAAACAGCAGATACAGACGGATATGATCCTTCTGGAGTCTTTTTCGGGGTCTGCTGCTGGGCTGCACCGCTGCAGTGACAGCATTCCGCATTGCACACACATCCTTTGAACGTTTATGGGTCGAGTATACCCTGACAAGTTACAAAGCGGAACTATCTGATTTGTGATTTTTCCATCCATATTTTACTGTTTTTGATAAAAAGAACCCGGCAGGTAAAATCCTGCCGGGTTTCATGTGCCCAAAGGGACTTGTCAGGACGAAAGCGTCTTGACCTGAAAACTGACGCCCCATACGTAATAGGTCACGATCAGCTCCCGCACGGGATGGGTGTCCTTCGGGGCCAGAATGGCCGCGTTGAAAACGCCGTCGCTCTTGGGGTTCAAGGAATATACCTGCTGATCCCGAAGCTGAAGAATATCCGTAGGCTGTGGCACCACCTGAATCTCGATCATGTCGATGGGCACCAGACAGCCGTTGTGGACGTTGACGGAAAACTGCAGATAAACGTACTCGGACGCGTCCTTCCACTGGGTGGGCTTCTGGTACAGCGTGCCGATGAAGGTATCTTCGTCCACGGAGGTTTTCAGCGCAGTGAAGTACCCTTCCTGCTCCGCGGCGGACACGCCCACCGAGGAAGCCACCTGCGCCGTCACTTCCGCAGTCATGAACAGGTAAGCCATCATCAGCACCATGACCAGCAAAAGAGCGCTCATCACCAGCGCGCCGATCTTCAGCGCCTTCATTGGGCTCCTCCTTCCGCAGCTTCATACTCTTTCAGAATATCCCGCATTTCGTCGATCATTTCCGAATCTTTCAGGCGGAACTTAAATTCCACCCGGCGGGAAGCGTCCATGTCGATCTTGCCGTCCGCGCCGTAGATGGGGTCGGAATAGCTGCGGCCCTTGGCGGTGAGGATGCTTCGCAGCAGCGTCAGCTGATCCTTGGTCAGCTGGGGCATCTGCAGGCAGTAGGTAGCCACGGACAAAGCCCGCTCCTGAGACAGCTCCAGATTCATCAGATAGTCGCCGGAGGTGTCTGTGTGCCCTTCGATAATGATCTCCCCCAGATAATCGGAATATTCAGGGGAAAGCAGTACGCCCAGATAAACCGGGATGAACTGATTCAGCAGGGTTTGGCCGCTCTGCTTGATGCTGTGCTTGCCCACGTCGAAGAAAACGGCGCTTTCCAGCATGATATCGCCGGTGTTGCGGTCTACGGAGGCTTTCAGATTGGCGCTCGTCAGCGCGTCGCCCAGTTCCCGGATGATCTTCGTGCGCACGCCTACCAGATCATCCAGCTTTTTCTGCTGGGTGCTCATGGCTTCCTGCTGCTGTCCCAGCAGGATCGTGGCGTTGGCCAGCTCGTTCTGCTTGGCCTCCAGATCGGCCTTGGCGACGGAAAGCTCGTCTTCTTTCTGTAATAGAGCGGTTTGGGCCGCCAGAATGATCTGTTTCTGTTCTTCCAGCGTCAGGTTCTGGTCATCCAAAAGCCCCTGTTTGTCCTCCAGATCGGTCAGGGCTTCGGTCAGCTCGTTTTGCTTTTGCAAAAGCGCCGCCTGCTGCTGGGACAGGGTCTCGGTCTGCTCGTCCAGCTTGGTCTGTTGGTCGCTCAAGGTTTGCCGCTGGGCCTGCAGTGTGGCTTCCTGATCCTGCAAAGTGGCCTGCTGGGCCTGCAGCGTGGCTTCCTGCGAAGCCAGCAGCGCGCCCTTTTCATCCAGTTCAGCCGTTTTGGTGTCCAGCATGGTAAAGTACTGGTACATGCTGTAGCAGAGAATCAGCACGAATACCAGGATCAGGGCCGCCATCATGTCCGAATAGCTGATCCACGAAGCGCCCCGATCCACGCTGGCCTTGTGTCTTGCGGTTCTGCGCATGGTTTCTCCCTCCCGTCAGCCCGGAAGGCTCAGGTCGTTCTGGGTCATCTGATCGTCCAGTTCGCTGGTCAGGCGGTCGGCGGCAATGCGCATATCCGCCAGCGAACGGGTCAGCAGCTCCAACTCCTGCCGCAGATTCTGGTTCTGTTCTTCCAGCATGGCGGCTTCCTCCGTGCGTTTGGTCTGGCTGTTTTTCAGTTCTTCCGCCCAGCTCTGAAGGGCCTGCGCCATCTGGGCGCTGGCAACCTGCATGGCCTGTGCGTCGGCTGCCATGGCCTGCGCGGCGTTCAGCGTATTCTGCAAATTTTTCTGGGTCTGCAGCTGGCCCTGACTGACCATTTCCATCGTATGGCCCAGTGTGGTCATCTGACCGGAAAGCTGGGCGTTCATCTGGCTGACGAATTGGCCAACGATGCGCCGCACACCTTCCACCTGTTCCTGCGTAGCGCCTTGAATGAAAGTATCCAGCGACTTGGTCAGGGGATCCATGGCGCGGCTGACGGCCATTTCCAGCGAGGAGGACACCCGGTTGCCGACCGCTTCGGCAATGCGGGCCAGCCGTTCTTCTTCGTCCTGCTTCTGGCAGATCAGCTGCACCTCCGGCGAAAGGGGACGGGGCATGGCCAGCTCATAGAAGGCTTCGTCGAAGCTGTCCAGCGCCCGGCAGGCCCTGCCCACGCTCATGCGGTAGAACATATTGAACAGAAGCGAGCAGGTAATGCCCGCCACGGAGGTGGCGAAGGCAAAGCGCATCCCGGTCAGCAGCAGGGGAATGCTGTCCATCGTGCCCTGCGCGTCGGAGAAGTTGACACTGGTCAGGCCCTCCATCAGGCCGATGAAGGTGCCCAGAATGCCCAGCGAGGTCAGCAGGCTGGGGATGAGTTCCGCCAGCTGGGAATGGCCGGGCTTATCGATCACACTATCTTCATTTATATAGTCTTCGATATCGCATGGCATTCCGCGCACATCCAGCTGCCCCGCGTTCAGCAGAAATTTCTGCCATTCATTGCGGAGCGCGCGGCCGAGGAAGCGCGGCTCCCGCCACGAGGGCCGCTGATTATTTCCGGCTGTTTTTTCTAATTTGGCTACGGCACGGTTCAGCAGGGAGCCGTTACGGAACACGGGATAGATACATTTACAAACGCCCACCAGCACCACCAGTGCGATGGCGCCGTAGACCAGAAAATCCACCAGATTCGTTCCCAGCAGGGACAAAAGTTGCTCAGGCATTCGCCATCCCTCCGTAAAAGGAATTTATTCATATCTTAACACTTCTTTTATAAAAAGTAAATACACCTGCAACAAGCACAGAGGCAGTGCCCCTGCGCCCCGGACTGCGCGGCGGAGCCGCACAGGGGCGTAG
>OLOW01000107.1_pt1 | contig 45279 bp, 48 predicted proteins | sample 1672801 | NCBI WGS metagenome assembly OLOW01 (sample SAMEA3136725, study PRJEB25190) | human gut metagenome | biome: human gut; feature: human-associated habitat; material: faeces | place: Austria | collected 2013 | reverse complement strand
ATAGCCGATGTCCAGCACCACCTGGCGGGCGATCTTGGGGATATCCACATAGCAGCTGGTGGTGATCTCACCCATGATGTGGATCAGGCCGGTGGAGGCGCAGGTCTCGCAGGCCACGCGGCCATTGGGGTCCTTCTCGAAGATCGCGTCCAGCACCGCGTCGCTGATCTGGTCGCATACCTTGTCGGGATGCCCTTCGGTAACGGACTCAGAGGTAAACAGATGTCTTGCCATAATTTTTTCTCCTTTCATCTCGCGGATGGTCATTGAAAAAAGCGCTCTGCCGAACCGACAGAGCGCTGTGCTTCTTTGCTCATCCTCATCTTTCGATTCGTTCGCCGGATTTGGCACCTTGAAAAAACAGGTTGCCGTGGCTTCATCGGGCCGGTCCCTCCGCCACTCTTGATAAGGTATTTACTTGTACAGCATATTGTAACAGTTTTTTTAGCATTGTCAATAGCATTTCCATGATTTTTGCAAATAATTCAACTGTACGGAAACTTTGCCATTGTTCAAAAAAATGACATGACTTTTCCGCCGTTATGGGTTATACTGAACACAATTTGTACACAGGAGGACACTCCCCTTGAAAAAACTCTATGACGGGGTGCAGCGCTTCTGCGCCGCCCATCCCCGGTTCGGCATTCCCAACCTCATGCGCGTTATCGTCATCGGCAACGTGGCGGTCTATGTGCTCATGCTGCTGACCCAGGCCAACGACGCCAACGCCCTGAGCTTTCTGACCTTCAATCTCAATGCCCTGCTCCACGGTGAGGTGTGGCGGCTGGTGACCTTTGTGTTCGTGCCCGCCTACTCCAGTCCCTTTGCCCTGCTGATCAGTCTCTACTTCTATTACTGGATCGGCTCCACGCTGGAGCGCCAGTGGGGCACGGCCAAATTTAATCTGTACTACATCAGCGGCGCGCTGCTGACGGTGCTGGGCGTGGTGCTGGCCAGTCTCATCACCGGCAACCCCTACCTGACCGCAGCGGGCACCGGCTATGTGAACCTGTCCATGTTCTTCGCCTTTGCCTTCCTGTTCCCGGACACCACGGTGCTGCTGTTCTTCATCCTCCCCGTGAAGATGAAGTGGCTGGCGTATCTGGACGGCGCACTGTTCGCCTTCGACATCATCAAGGCCATCGGCGCCCACAACTGGGCCGGTGTAGTGCTGCCCATCGTGGCCCTGCTGAACTTCGCCGTGTTCATCTGGCCGGAGGTCCACTACCTGAAGGAGCGCGCCAAATACCAGAACTCCCGCAAGACCGTCCAGTTCCGTCAGGCCCAACAGCAGCAGGCCAAGCAGGCCCAGCAGCAGGGCTATCGCCACAAGTGCGCCGTCTGCGGCCGCACGGATACCGACTACCCTGATCTGCAATTCCGTTACTGCAGCAAGTGCGTCGGGTACCACTGCTTCTGTCAGGACCACATCTTCAACCACGTGCATTTCACGGAGGAATAACAAAATACAGACGGGCCGCCCTCCGGGCGGCTCTTTTTTTGCACATATCTTAATAAAATCTTACCGTCCTGTAAGTTGACAGTGAAAACGTTTTCGCGTACAATAAGCCTGTAGCAAAAGGGGAAAACTGCCCAAAAATCCGAAACGCAACCGCCGGTTGACACATTTCCAGCCCCGGTTTATAGACCGCAGCCGGCAAAACCCGTATGATAGCGCCATCAAAACCAAACGGCGGCACCCGCCGTCATACGGAAGGAGCGCACACCTATGATTTTAGCTGACAAGATCGTGTCCCTGCGGAAAAAGGCGGGCTGGAGCCAGGAGGACCTGGCCGAGAAGCTGGGCGTCACCCGCCAGTCCGTATCCAAATGGGAGGGCGCACAGTCCGTGCCCGATATGGATAAGGTCGTGATGATGAGCCGCCTGTTCGGCGTCTCCACCGACTTCCTGCTGAAGGACGAGTTGGAGGAGGAAGCCCCCTGCGCCGCGGCCCAGGATGACGACACGCCCCTGCGCCGCGTGAGCCTGACCCAGGCCTCCGCCTACCTGGCCCTGCGTAAGGCCGCCGCGCCGAAGATCGCCATAGCTACCGCCCTGTGCATCACCTCCCCGGTCACGCTGATCCTGCTGGCCGGCATGAGCGAGGTGCAGCGCTTCCACATCAGCGGAAACGCGGCGGCGGGCATCGGATTGTGCGTGATGCTGGCGCTTGTGGCGCTGGCTGTGAGCATCTTTCTGCGCGCCGACGCGGACGTGCGCGACTACCGCTTTTTAGAGGAAGAGCCCTTCGAAACGGAGTACGGCGTGGAGGGCATGGTCCGCCAGCGGCAGCGGGAATACAAGGACACCCATACCCGGCTCGTCACCGTGGGCGTGGTGCTGTGTGTGCTGGCCGCCGTACCGCTGTTCGCCGCCATGTGCATAAGCGGCAGCGACCTGCTCTATATCGCCGCTGTCTGCGCGCTACTGGTGCTGGTGGCCATCGGCTGTCTGGCCCTGGTCACAGCCGGTGTATATCAGGGCGCCATGGAGCAGCTGCTGGAGGAGGGCGACTACACCCGTCCCCAGAAAAAGCACCACAAGCTGATGGGCACCGTCACCATGATCTACTGGCTCACCGCCACGGCGGTGTTCCTGCTGTACACCTACGGTCCCCACGGCAACGGCCAACCCCGGTACAGCTGGATCATCTGGGCTGTGGCCGGCGTGCTGTACGCCGCCGTTATGGGCATCGTCCGCATCATCAGCCGCAGCCGCGGCTGATGATGCCCCACAATAGAAGCTTAGGAGAGAAATAGGAGGAACTGACCCCATGCTGGACATTCAACATCTGACCAAGACCTACGGCGAGAAGAAGGCCGTGGACGATCTGACGCTGCACATCGCCCCCGGCGAGATCTACGGCTTCATCGGCCATAACGGCGCCGGCAAGACCACCACGTTGAAATCCGTGGTGGGTATCCTGCAATTTGACCAGGGCGAGATCACCATCGATGGCCGATCCATCAAGGCCGATCCTCTGGGCTGCAAGCGGGAGATGGCCTACATCCCCGATAACCCGGACCTGTACGACTACATGACCGGCATCAAATATCTGAACTTCATCGCCGACGTATTCGGCGTGGACACCCAGACCCGGCAGGAGCGTATCCGCACCTACGCGGATGCCTTTGAGCTGACGGGCGACCTGGCCCAACCCATTGCCGCCTATTCCCACGGCATGAAGCAGAAGCTGTCCATCATTGCCGCGTGGCTCCACGACCCGAAGGTCATCATCATGGACGAGCCTTTCGTGGGCCTGGACCCCAAGGCTGCCCACCTGCTCAAGGGTATGATGCGCGAGGTCTGCGACAACGGCGGCGCCATCTTTTTCTCCACCCACGTGCTGGAGGTAGCGGAAAAGCTCTGCGACAAGGTGGCTATCATCAAGGGCGGCCGGCTCATCCGTTCCGGCACCATGGAGGAGGTCAAGGGCGACGACTCCCTGGAGGAGGTCTTCCTGGAGCTGGAGGCGGAGTGATGGTCAAATTATTGCTGAAAAAACAGCTGTCCGAGATCTTCCGCAGCTACTTCTACGACGCGAAAAAGAACAAGCCCCGGTCCAAGGCAAGCACCGTCAGTTTGATCGTGCTGTATGTGCTGCTGATGGTGGGCGTTATCGGCGGTATGTTCACGCTGTTCTCCATAGGTCTGTGCGCTCCCCTGCACGAGGCCGGTCTGGATTGGCTGTACTTCACTCTCTTTGCCCTGGTCGGTGTGCTGATGGGCGTGTTTGGCAGCGTGTTCAACACGTTCTCCGGCCTGTACCAGGCCAAGGACAACGACCTGCTGCTGTCGCTGCCTATCCCCGTGCGTGCCATTCTGGCCTCCCGGCTGCTGGGTGTATACCTGATGGGTCTGATGTTCTCCGGCGTGATCCTGCTGCCCTGCGTCATCGTCTACTGGGCCTTCGGTATGCTGACCGCCGCCACTGTGCTTGGCGGCATCGCGCTGATTCTGGCCGTCTCCCTGCTGGTGCTGGTGCTCTCCTGTCTGCTGGGCTGGGTGGTAGCCAAGATCCACAGCAAGCTCAAGCGCAAGAACCTCCTTACCACCCTGATCGCGCTGGCGTTCTTTGCCCTGTACTACATGGTGTGCTTCCGCGCCAACGAACTGATCGAGCAGCTCATGCTGCACCTGAATGAGGTGGGTGCAGCCATCCGCGGCAGCGCCTATCCCCTATATCTCATGGGCCGTATGGGCGCCGGCGACTATCTGGCTGTCGTGCTGGTGCTGGCCGTAATGGCGGCGCTGTGCGCGCTCACATACCTGCTGCTCAGCCGCACATTCCTGTCCATTGCCACCGCCAACAACGGCGGCGCCAAGGCCGTTTATAAGGAGACGACCGTCAGGGCCGCCGGTGTGCCCGCCGCCTTGCTGCGTAAGGAGCTGGGCCGCTTCACCGCCAGTCCCAACTATATGCTCAACTGCGGTCTGGGCACGGTCATGCTGCCCATTCTGGGCGTGCTGCTGCTGGTAAAGAGCAGCGACCTGCTGCCTGTTATATACGAAATGGCCGGTGGCGAGGCCTCCGGTCTTCTGGCGACGATGCTGTGCGCCGCCCTGTGCCTGGTAGGCTCCATGAACGACATGGCCTCCTCCTCCATCTCCCTGGAGGGGAAGAACCTGTGGCTGGCACAGTCCCTGCCGGTGACACCGTGGCAGGTACTGCGTGCAAAGCTGCTGGTACAGGTGCTGGTAACGGGTATCCCCATGGCAGTCACCTCTGTACTGATACTATTGGCCGTCCGCCCCGCCCTGCCGCTGGCCCTCCTGCTGATAGCGCTGCCTCAGGCCTTTGTGTGGCTGTCGGCAGCCTTCGGCCTGACCATGGACCTGAAGCGCCCCAACCTGGTCTGGACCAATGAGATCACCGTCATCAAGCAGCGTCTGACGGTGCTGCTTGCCATGCTGGGCGGCTGGGTGTACGCCGCCTTTGTCGGCGTGCTGTACTACCCGTTCGGTATCGACATGGGTGCAGCGTGGTATCTGCTGGCCTGGACAGTGCTGACCGTCGTGCTGACGCTGGTGCTGCTGCGCTGGCTCCACCGCACCGGCAGCCGCCTGTTCGCCTCTCTGTAATTGTGTCAGAAACGTAAATTCTGCCCCGTTCCGGCCTCCGGAACGGGGTTTTCCCGCAGTTTTTGTGGATTTGCTTATAGACACTTCGGGCAAAATGTGGTAGGGTAATTCATCAAAGAAAAAAAGCTATGCAGAACAAGGAGGCCTTACCATGAACGAGGTCAAATCCCCCAAGAAACCTCTGATCTACTACTACATGATCGTGGTACTGCTGGTACTGCTGTTCAACCTGCTGGCCATGCCCTGGCTGGCGGAGCACCAGATCAAGGAGGTGGACTACAACACCTTCGTCTCCATGACCGAGAAGAATGAGATCGGCCAGGTAGAGATCCAGCAGCAGAGCAACCGCATCCTCTTTACCTCCACCGACGGCAAAACCATCTACAAGACCGCCATCGTCCCCGATGACGGCCTGGTGCAGCGGCTCCTGGACGCCGGCATCTCCACCACCGGCGAGGAGATCGAGCAGACTTCCCTGCTGACGGATATCCTGGGCTGGGTGCTGCCGCTGGTGATCTTTATCGCCATCGGTCAGATCATCTCCCGCAGCCTGATGAAGAAAATGGGCGGCAGCGACTCCCTGATGTTCAATATGGGCAAGTCCGACGCCAAGGTCTACGTCAAGTCCGCCGAGGGCATCAAGTTTGCCGATGTGGCCGGTGAGGACGAGGCCAAGGAGAACCTGACGGAGATCGTCAATTACCTACACGATCCCACCAAGTATCAGGAGATCGGCGCGTCCATGCCCAAGGGCGTGCTGCTGGTCGGCCCTCCGGGCACCGGCAAGACCATGCTGGCCAAGGCTGTGGCCGGCGAGGCCAACGTGCCCTTCTTCTCCATGTCCGGCTCGGAGTTCGTGGAGATGTTCGTGGGCATGGGCGCGTCCAAGGTCCGGGACCTGTTCAGCCAAGCCAAGGAGAAGGCCCCCTGCATCGTGTTCATCGACGAGATCGACGCCATCGGCCAGAAGCGCAGCGGCGGCCAGTACGGCGGCAACGATGAGCGCGAGCAGACGCTGAACCAGCTGCTCACCGAGATGGACGGCTTCGAGGGCAACACCGGCGTCATCATTCTGGCCGCCACCAACCGCCCGGAGTCTCTTGATCCGGCCCTGACCCGACCCGGTCGTTTCGACCGCCGTGTACCCGTGGAGCTGCCCGACCTGCTGGGGCGCGAGGCCATTCTGAAGGTACACGCCAAAAAGATCAAGATCGCCGAGGACGTGGACTTCAACAAGATCGCCCGTATGGCCTCCGGTGCCTCCGGCGCCGAGCTGGCCAACATCGTCAACGAGGCCGCCCTCCGCGCCGTCCGTGACGGACGCCGCTTTGCCACCCAGGCCGACCTGGAGGAGAGCATCGAGATAGTCATTGCCGGCTACCAGAAGAAGAACGCCATTATGACCGATCACGAGAAGCATATCGTGGCCTACCACGAGATCGGCCACGCGCTGGTGGCGGCCAAGCAGACCAATTCCGCCCCGGTGCAGAAGATCACCATCGTGCCCCGCACCTCCGGTGCTCTGGGCTATACCATGCAGGTGGAGGAGGGCAACCACTACCTGATGTCTCAGGAGGAAATGGAGAACAAGATCGCCACCCTCACCGGCGGCCGCGCCGCCGAGGAGACGGTGTTCGGCACCATCACCACCGGTGCCAGCAACGACATCGAGCAGGCCACCAAGCTGGCCCGCGCCATGATCACCCGCTACGGCATGAGCAGGGACTTCGACATGGTGGCCATGGAGACGGTGCAGAACCAATATCTGGGCGGCGACACGTCTCTGGCCTGCTCCGCCGAGACCCAGGCGAAGATCGACCAACAGGTGGTGGCACTGGTGAAGCAGCAGCACGAGAAGGCGCTGAAGCTCCTCACCGACAACCGCGCCAAGCTGGACGAGCTGGCCGCCTTCCTGTACGAGAAGGAGACCATTACCGGCGAGGAGTTCATGGCGATCCTGAACAAAAAATAAGCGAAACGCCCCCGGCGTCACCGGGGGCGTCCATCGGAGGAATACCGCATGAAGTTCATCACGACACTGGCCGTCACCTTCTTCGCCGGTATGGGCGCAGGACTGGGCACCGGCTTTGCGGGCATGAGCGCCGCGGCGGTCATCAGTCCCATGCTCATCACATTTCTGGGCATGGACCCCTACATGGCGGTAGGCATCGCTCTGGCCTCCGACGTGCTGGCCAGCGCCGTCTCCGCCTACACCTACCGCAAAAACAAGAACCTGGATATCCGGAACGGCATCATTATGATGGTCACCGTGCTTCTGTTCACCGTGGCAGGCAGCTACATCGCCAGCCTGGTGCCCTCCCGCACCATGGGAAGCTTCTCCGTGATCATGACGTTCCTGCTGGGCGTCAAGTTCATCGTCCGTCCCGTTATGACCACCAAGGAGGCCATGCTGGGTGTCTCCGCCAAAAAGCGTGCCGTCCAGTCCGTGGTCTGCGGCATCGTCATCGGCTTCATCTGTGGCTTCGTGGGCGCAGGCGGCGGCATGATGATGCTGCTGATTTTGACCACGGTGCTGGGCTATGAGTTGAAAACCGCCGTGGGCACCAGCGTGTTCATTATGACCTTCACGGCGCTGACCGGCGCCATTTCCCACTTCACTATCGGCGGCGCGCCGGACTGGACCGTGCTGGCGCTGTGCGTGGTGTTCACCCTGATCTGGGCCCGCATCGCCGCAGTATTTGCCAACAAGGCCGAACCTAAAACGCTGAACCGCGCCACCGGCGTGGTGCTGGTGATCCTCGGCGCCGCCATCATGACCTTCAACCTGCTGAAGTGACCGCTGAAATATGACAAGAACGCCTCCGGCAGTGCCGGAGGCGTTCTTTCCTTCACTTATTCTGCTCATACAGCACGGCCAGACCCCGCAGAATGAGGTCCGCGGCCATGTGCATCTCATGCCGGCAGGCCGGCGCGATCACCGGCGCGATGCCGCCGGTGGCCACCACTGTGGCCTTTCGGCCAAGCTCGGCCTCCATCCGGTCGATCAGTCCGTCCAGCAGCAGCGCCGAGCCCAGCACGCAGCCGCTCTGCATGCACGTCAGCGTGTCGTCGCCGATGGCTCTATCCGGCACCGCCAGCGGGATGTCCGGCAGCAGCGCCGTGCCGCCCGCCAAAGACGACAGCGCCAGATTCGCGCCTGGCAGGATAGCCCCGCCCCGGAACGCCCCCTGCTCATCCAGCACCGTCACCGTGGTGGCGGTACCCATGTCGACCAGCAGCAGCGGCGGCTGATACAGATCCAGCGCGCCCACGGCGGCGGTCAGCAGGTCCGCGCCCAGCGTCTCCGGCCGCTTGATCCGCACCGGTACGCGGCAGCGGACGTTTCCGCCCACCACCAACGGCTCTTTTCCGGTCAGCAGCCGTGCCGCGCCCTGCAGGGCCCGGGTCACCGGCGGCACCACCGAGGAGATGATGACCTGCTCCACCTCCTGCCTGTCCACCTCCGCCAACTCCAACAGCTGGCTCAGTGCCACGGCGTAATCGCCCACGGCGTTGTCCCGCCGTGTGGCAATACGGAAGTTGCGGCGCACCTCGCGCCCCTCCATCAGTCCCACGACCACATGGGTATTTCCCACGTCCAAAGCCAGCAGCATACGCGCGCCTCCCGTCTTATGCGTTGGTCTTGCGGGCAGCCAGCTTGCCCCGGCTGTACATGACCGCCTTGGCGATAGCCGCGCCGGTGATCAGGCACACCACGCCCTCTACCAGGCCGTTGACGCCCACGAAGGCGATGACGAACAGGAACGCGTTGGCGCTGCCGAGGGCGGCCACAAAGCCCTGGATATACTCTGTGTTGTAGAAGCACAGGCACAGCGTGGTCATAAACAGCACCGTGTTGCACAGCGCGCCGATCAGGCCCGCCGCGCCGAAGGACCACAGGTTCGTCTTGTCCAGCCTGTTCAGGCCCTTGAAGGCCACGCCGCACAGCCAGCCCGCCAGAATACGGGTGGGCACGCACACCAGGAACGTGTAAAGCGGGTTGATGCCCAGCAGCATCGCGCCGAACTGGCTCCTGCCGAAGCATTCCCAGAAGCTGATGCAGCCGAACACGCCGCCCAGAATGGCGCCGCTGGCCGGCCCCATGACAATGGCGCCCACGATGACCGGCACCATCAGCAGGGTGATCTCCAGCCCCGGCATCTTGATCATGCCCAGACCCGTGACCTCCAGCAGCAGCATAATGGCCACCAGCACGGAAATGCGCACCAGGTCATGCACGGTGTATTTCCCGCGCTTCGTTTCGTTATTCATAGTTTTACCTCCTGCTGCCGCCTCCGTCCAGCAGAGTGCGGCGCTCGCACGTATGATACCACATTTTCGCGTTTTTGCAATAGCTGATTTCAAAAAAGTACCCCCGGCTTCGCCGGGGGTACTTGTCGTATGCCGCACGATCGGTCCGGCGAAGCCGGGGTACTGGCTGTGCGCCGCCGTATAGGCCGGTCAGCGTTTCCTTCTCCGCATCCAGGCCATGCCGCCCATGGACGCCAGCGCCATGCCGATATAGGCCCCGATGCCCGCGTCGAACGTGGTGGGGCTGTCCCCCCCGCCGATGGTGAAGTTCATCGTCACGTTGCCCGCGTCGGACAGAATGGTCACCGTGTGCCTGCCGTCCTTCAGCGTCCGCAGATACACCGCCTTCAGATAGACCTCGATGCCGCCGTTGTCCTCGGCGACGTAGTTGGCCGCGGCGATGGTCCTGCCGTCCACCTGCACGCCCTTAAAGCCGCTGAACGCCGCCGTGCTGCGGAACGTCAGCCCGTAGATGCCGGAGGTGTAATCCGTGGCGCTCTTGGCGGCATCAGCCGTCTTCACCGCGGAGATGCTGGGCGTGGACGCGCCGCCGTAGTAGTACCCGCCGCCGGAGCTGCTCTGCGCCGCCGTGCTGATCACAAACGGCGAGAAGCTTCTGGTCTTGAAGCAGATGCCCCACTGTGTGTACTCACCGGTCAGTTCCTCCTTCAGTACCTCTGCATCCGTATAGTGATAAATGACAGGCGGTTCTGTCCGCTTTTGCGCTTCTTCCCATGTAAGCCCCACATACTCGTAGGGAACAAAGACAGTATACTCGCCAGAGAAACCGGTGACAGTCTGCCCGTCCCTTTCCACCGTAAGGCGCATATAGTGGGCGTTCTCGTTGTCCTGCGGGAACATACGGCACTTGAGCGTCAGGGCAGCATCATCTGATTGCAGTGTAGGCTTATCCACCGCACTGGTTACCTCGCTCACGCTCTGTGTCTGCACCGTATGCACATAGGGCGTCGCGTTGAAGTACACATACTCTACCTTGGTAGTTCCATTAGCAAACTTCCACTCAAAAACACAGCAGTTTACACCGGTGATGGTATTCCCGACATAATAGGACACATCGCCTATCTTCTGCTCCTTGAGCGTATTGGGCGTAACGCGAATCGGGCCGGGAACGGCTGACCACTCTTTTTTCGCAAGCCAGTCCTTCATGGAAGTAACCTCCCACTTTGCACCGGCATCATCGGCCGCCCCCGGTTCCGTGGAGGTTCCGTTGCCTACCATGCGGTACTCTGTGGCGCCCTCCGGCGCTGTGACGGTCACATAGGACGCCAAGACCTTTTCCAAATCCAACAGCTTGGTGCCGTCAAGCTGCGCCGTCACAAGGCCATTGTTCACGGTAAGGGTCACGCCCTCTGCCGTCGTATAGGTAGCAATGCGCTCGTTGCCTGCCGGTGTACCCAATTTGTTCAGCCAGTTTCTTCCCTGACCATATGACTGGCCGGCGTCCTCGTCCAAGGTAAAGGAAATATTAGACATTCCGGTAGTGTCGATCACATTGGTAAAGTAGTCAGTCCTCTTGTCCTTCCAACTGATGATCTCACGACTGGTAGAGTTATAGGAGGTATTTCCGGGCAGCGCCATTATCTCGCCGTCATTCTGAAATCTTGCCACATAGATACCATTTGTGATGCCGCGGTCATTGGGATCATAGTTTGCCTTTGTTCCGGCTTCCGCAATAACAGCGTCAATGGCTTTTTCGCTGCCATCGACCCAAGTCCAATAGTCCGGTCGCTGGCCCTCTCCAATATAGATAAAGGTGTAATACAGCGCGGCAAAATCGCGCTTACCGCCGCCAGTATAAATGCTTTTCCATCTATCCGCCGTCAGTCCATTGTTGAAACGGACAGTCAGTGTGTTGGTCTCCTTATTCCAAGACAGGAGCACCACGTCCTGCAAATATCCGGGCACAGTAACCCGCACGGCGGTATTCTCGGAAAGCAGATAGTAGCCATCCGCTAATATATTCAGCTTGTCGAACATAGCCAGCAGCCAAGGATTGTTCTGCACAGCGAACCACTGTGCGTCCATGCTAAGCTTATTCCAAGCCGCCTGAATACTGGGAGGGCTGTTCCTATTCGTCCACTTTCCGTCTACTTGTTCAAAATTGCTATTTATAAACGTCTGTACATCTCCGGCAAAGGGCGGCGGGCCGCCCTGGCCGCCCTGATTGCCGCCGGAGGTTTCATTAACGATAACGCGCAGCGCGTATTTCACGCCTGCGGCCTCGATCACCACGAACTTAACTTCGGCATCACAGTCATTTGCGGCAGTAACCGTCAGTACACCGCCGTTCACCGTGGCGGTCAAGCCTGCGGCAGTGGCCTGACTATCTACCGTAAAGCCAGTGAGCTGCGTGTAGCTGTCATTTCCTTCATCCTTATAGACCCTATCAAAGGTCACGCTATTGCCCTGGCCAAGCCCAGTGCCGTTAAAATAGTGCCATTCCTGTTTATTGTCCTGCCCATAGAAAAAAAGCGGCTCCGTGCCGCTGGGCAAATCGTTGCCCCAAACGGGAACGACGAGCCCCACCGCCATCACCAGCGCCAGCAGGAGGCTGACTGCTTTTTTCATATTCCTCTCTCCTTTCCCGCCAAGAGAGTTCGTTTCAGCCCGCTGAAACGTTGAAAGGGAGTATACTCCCTTGGCGGCACATAATTACTCCTTCTTTATACCACTTTGCCGTCTTTGAAACAATATGCAGGGAGGGAACGGCATATTTTTCGGCATTAAATGCAAAAACAGCCGGACTTTTTGTGCAAAAGTCCGGCTGTTTTCGGTTATTCCGCCATGGGCTGTACGCCGCCCGTGGGCAGTATGGGCCGGCTGATGGGAACGCTCCCCAGCATCAGCTGGTACTCACCGTCCAGCATCAGCTGCACCTGCGTCACATCCTCCAGTGAGCACAGCGAGTCCACCAGCCCCTGTATCATGCGGTTCTGCGCCTCCGCGTCCTCCGGCAGCAGCGCCGCCACGCTCCCCGGCAGGTTCAGGTAGCATATCCCCTCCTCCGTGCTGGCGTTCAGGGCCGTAAAGCCCTCCGGCAGCAGCGGGTACAGGTCCGCGTAGCTGTCCAGCGGCCGTTCCGTCAGTGCCTTCACCACCGCCTGGGCCACCGTCTCCCCCTCGTACACCGTCAGCCGGCGCTCCTCGCCCACCAGCGTACCGCCGCCGTCCGGGAAGTACAGCTGCACCTTCACCGTCCGCACCACGTCGTCCGGGCTGGTCAGCAGCACCTCCTCTGAGGTGTACACCTCGCTGGTCCGGTCCGCAGGCAGCTCGCCCGCCACCGTCAGCCGCACGGCGTAAATGCCGTCCAGCTGCATCAGCGACAGCGTGATGCAGTAGTCCGCGATGGTCCGGTCAATGCCGATCAGCTGGTCGTATTCGCTGCTCATGTCCACCGACACCGTTCCGCCGGTGACGGTACAGCTCAGCAGCTGCGTCCCCACGGGTATGGGCGCGATGAATCCCTCCGCCGTGCAGCCGCCCAGCAGCAGCTCCATGATGTACTGCGCCTGCTGCTGGCGTCCCCGGTCCCCGGCGGTGATGTCCGCCCAGGGGATGGCGATGCCCTGCACGGCGTCGCCGCCGCCGGCGGATTTGTTCTGCTCGCTCAGGTCCGCCGGGCAGTACAGCCGCAGGCTCCCGCCGTCCGCCGTCTGCTGCTCGCCGCAGGCGCACAGGCTCGCCGCCAGCGCCGCCGCCAGCAGCAGGGAAATGATACGCTTTTTCATGCCTCCTCCCCCCTTTCCGCCAGCGGCAGGTACACGGTGAACACCGTGCCCACGCCGTTTGCGCCGTGGCCGGCGGAGATGGTGCCGCCCCGGTTCTCGATGGTGTCCTTCACGATGGACAGCCCCAGTCCCGTGCCGCCCACCTCCCGCGAGCGCATCTTGTCCACCCGGTAGAACCGGTCAAAAATATGCGGCAGGTCCTCGTTCGGTATACCGATGCCGTTGTCGCTGACCGTCAGCACCACCTTGTTCCCATCCACATGGGCCTCCGCCCGGACGAAGCCGCCCTCGGCGGCGGAGTACTTGATGGCGTTCTCCATCAGGTTATAGAGGATCTGATGTACATCGTCGTCGGTGGCCAGCGCCACGGCATCCTCGTCCGCCGCGCCGGATACGGTCACGCCCTTCTCCTGGGCCACCATGGTCAGCATACGCTCCACGCGCTCCAGCACCGGCCTCACCGCCACGGGATAGGGCTGCTGCACCACGCCGCTGTCCAGCCGCGTCAGCCGCAGCAGGTTCTCGGTAATGCGGCTCAGCCGTTCCGCCTCCCGCCCGATGTCGGTGACGAACTCCTTTGTGGTCTCCTCGTCCATGTGATCCGTCTGCAGGATGGAGTCCGTCAGCAGCCGTATGCCCGCCAACGGCGTTTTCAGCTCGTGGCTGGCGTCGGAGACGAACCGCCGCCGGGCGTTCTCCGTGGTCTGCAATCGGTCGGTCAGGCTGTTGAATTCCGCCGCGATCTGGGCGATCTCGTCGGTGCCGCTGGCGTCAGCCCGGTGGCTGTACGCGCCCTCACGCACCTTGCGGATGGCCTGCAAAAGCCCGCTGATCTGCCGGGTCAGCATCTGGCTGAGCACGATGCTCAGCCCCGCCACCAGCAGGGCGATCAGCAGCGAGATAATGAGCAGGTTGTGCCGGAACGCCTCCAGCAGCTCCGACTGCTCCGTGTCGTAGTCATAGGCGTACACCGCGCCCACGATCTGGTTGTGATACACCACAGGCGTGGCCACGCGGCTCAAAAACGCCGTGCCGTCGTAGCTGCAATAGCTGGCGTCCTGTCCCCGCAGGGCCACCGCCACCACGGAGTACAGCGCGTATTCGCCCACGGCGTTGCTGCCCTGCCGGGTGTCGTACAGCACCAGTCCCGCGCTGTTGGTCACCATGATACGGGCCGCGCCGGACTCGTCCAGGCCCTCCAGCGCCGCCTGCACGTTCTCCACCGTCAGCTTCTCCAAGCCTATCATCGCCGACTCGATGACCTTCGCGGTGCTCTTCAGGTTGTTCTGATTGGAGGCCACCATCATGTTCTGGCTCACCAGCAGCGGATAGGAGTTCAGCAGGATCAGCACCGCCGCGATGACCAGGATATAGCTCAGGCTGAACTTCAGCTGCAAGGTCGCCTTGCCCCGCAGCTTGCGTATACCAAGGCCCAGGCGCTGCCACATAGTCTGCGCCTGCGGGGTCTGGTCCGTATTTGCTGCCGCCGTGTCACACGGTGGGCTGTTCTTCTCCCTTAAAATAGTAACCAACTCCCCACTTCGTCATAATGTATACCGGGTTGGCGGGGTCCGGCTCCAGCTTTTCCCGCAGCCGTCGGATGTGCACGTCCACCGTCCGATAATCTCCGGCGTAGGAATACCCCCACACCAGGTCCATCAGGCTCTCCCGGCTGTACACCCGCCGGGGGTTTTTCATCAGCAGCTCGATCAGGTCATACTCCTTTGCAGTCAGGTCGATGGTCTTTCCGTCCCGCAGGGCCACCCGCTGCTCCGTGTCCAGGCTCAGGTCGCCCACGGTCAGCAGCGGCGTGCGCTGGCGGCTCTGGGCCACCTGGTTCCCGTTCATGGACCGCCGCAGCAGTGCCCGGATGCGTGCCTTCAGCTCCAGAATGTTAAAGGGCTTCGTCACATAGTCGTCCGCGCCGCAGGCAAAGCCCATCAGCTTGTCGCTGTCCTCGCTGCGGGCGGTCAGCATGATGACGGGCACATCGGAAAACTCCCGTATCTTCATGCAGGCGTCGCTGCCGGACAGGCCGGGCATCATCACGTCCATGACGATCAGGTCGAAGTTCTCCTTCTTCTCCAGCTCCACGGCGGCCGCGCCGTCATAGGCGGTCATCACCTCATACCCCTCGTTCTCCAGATTGAACTTCATGCCCTTCACCAGCAGCTTCTCGTCGTCTACCACCAATATCTTCATTCCTGCGTATCCTCCGTTATGATGTGATCTTGTATGCTCTCCACGATGGCCTGTCCGATTCCCTCCACCCGCGTCAGGTCCTCCGCGCCGGTATAGGGTCCGTTGGCCTCCCGTTCGTCCACGATCCGCTGGGCCAGCACCGGGCCGATTCCCGGCAGGCCGTCCAGCTCCTCCGCGCTGGCGGTGTTGATGTTCACCTTCAGCAGCGCGGGCGCAGTCTCCTCCGGCGGCACGGCGCTGATGTCATAGCCGCCCCGCACCTGCCGCGGCGTCAGCAGCCACGTCAGTGCCATCGCCAGGACGAACAGCACCGTCAGTCCCAGCAGGAACACGTCCGTCTTTGTCAATTTTATCCGCTTTCCCACAGTTGACTACCCCGCCTCTTTTGCTTATAATAGGTCATGGACATACCGGCCCCATGCTCCGGACGGGGCCGTCCCCCTATATTATAGCATACATGGAGAAAAAGTCACATGAAAATCCGTCGTTTTATTGCTGTTTTTTTATCCGCCCTGATTTTATGCGGAGTTCTGACCGTTCCCGCCGCCGCGCTGGAGGATCCGGCCATCCGTGCCAAGGCCGCGCTGCTGGTGGAGGCCGAGACCGGCACGATACTCTATGACAAAAATATCCACGATGAGCTGTCCATTGCCAGCACCACCAAGATCATGTCCGCCCTGCTGATCTTCGAGGCCATCGACCGGGGTGAGCTGCGGCTGGACCAGCAGGTCACCGCCACCGCCACCGCCCTGCGCGGCCTGCCGGAGGACGGCAGCACCGCCGACATCGTGGAAGGTGAAACGCTGACGGTGGAGCAGCTGCTGTACTGTATGCTGGTCATCTCCGCCAACGAGACGTGCAACATCCTGGGCGAAACGCTGTGCGGCAGCGTAGATGCCTTTGTGGCGCGCATGAACCAGCGCGCCCAGGAGCTGGGGTGCAAAAACACCCACTTTGCCAACACCACCGGCCTGACCCAGTCCGGCCACTACTCCTCCGCCTACGATCTGTATCTCATCACCCGCGAGGCCATGAAGCACGAGGACTTCATGACCATGGTGAACACCAAGTCCTACGAGATACCTCCCACCAACAAGACCGAGGAGGAGCGCGTGCTCCACAGCACCAACGCCCTGATCTCCAACTGGCGGCTGGCCGGGTACCTGTACTCCGGCGCCCAGGGCATTAAGACCGGCAGCACCGATGCCGCCGGCCAGTGCCTTGTCTCCTCCGCTGTCCGCGGCAGCCGCACGCTCATCAGCGTGGTGCTGGGCGCGGAGAAGGTCGAAAAGGAGAACGGCTCCGGCTACATCGTGGAGAGCTTTACCGAGACGGCCCGTCTGTTCGACTGGGGCTTTGACAACTTTGCCCCCCAGCAGGTGCTGGACGAGAATGAGCTGATCCAGGAGGTCCCCGTGGCCCTGAGCAAGCAGGTCTCCACCGTGGCCGTCCACCCGGCGGAGAGCGCCGACGCCATGCTGCCCAAGGATCTGGATGTCAGTGCCCTGACCCGCACCGTCACGCTGGATAACGAGACGGCGCTGGCCCCCATCGCCGCCGGCGACCGCCTGGGCGAGATCACCGTCAGCTACGGCGACACGACCTACGTCACCGTACCCCTGCTGGCCGTGGCCGACGTGTCCGCCAGCCGCTTCCTGTCCCTGCGCCACGCCATCGGCGAATTCTTCTCCCAGCGCTCCGCCCGCATCGCCGTTCTGGCGCTGGTGGTGCTGGTCGCCGCCCTGGTTCTGTGGTTCCGGTTCTACGGCCGCAACCGCCGCTACGGCAAGCCCGGCAGCAAGCAGTACCGCCACCACTCCTACCGCGGCCGCCGTCACTGATATGGCGCCTATCCGTATACTCTACGAGGACCCGTATCTGGTCCTCTGCGTCAAGCCCGTGGGCGTCCTGTCGGAGGACAGCCCCTCCGGTGCCTGTATGCCCGGCCTGCTGCGCGAGCACTACCGCGCCCTGGGGCAGAACGACTATATCGCCACCGTCCACCGGCTGGACCGGCTGGTGGGCGGCGTTATGCTGTTCTCCCGCCGCCGGGACGTCACCGGAAAGCTCACCGCCGCCGTGGCAGAGCACCGCGTCGCCAAGGAATACCTGGCCGTTCTCCGGGGCACGCCGGCACAGGACGAAGCCACCCTCACCGACCTGCTGTTCCGCGACGCCGCCCACAACAAAAGCTACGTGGTCAAACGTATGCGGAAGGGCGTCCGCCAGGCGTCCCTCAGCTACACCGTTCAGGGCAAAGCGGACGGCCTGACGCTGGTGCGCGTGCAGCTGCACACCGGCCGCACCCACCAGATCCGGGTGCAGTTCTCCTCCCGCGGCCTCCCCCTGCTGGGGGATATCCGCTATGGCAGCAAGGCCGACTGCTCCCCCGCCCTGTGGTCCACGCGGCTGGCGCTGACACACCCCGTCACCGGCAAGCCCATCGACGTTGCCTGTCCCCCGCCGGATGCCTGGCCCTGGAATTTGTTTGCATGAAAAAAGACCGCCCTCCGGCGGTCTTTTTTGCTGTGCAGCGCACAGAAAATAAAAGCGGTCCGTTGCTCATACATGAAGCTCTATGCCAGTAAATGCCCGATTCCCACAAACAGACACCCCAGCCCGAAGAAAAACGTCAGGATGGCTGTGGCGTACAGCCAGAACCGCCCCGCCCCCAGCCTGGGATAGTCCAAAAACGGATAGGGGTACAGCTGGCCGGTGCGTCCGATAGGCTTGCCGGTCCCGGCCCGCAGCATGGCAAAGGCAAAATACGCCAGCGGCAGCACCAGCCACCAGACGGCTTGCCCCACCGTCAGCCCTGCCTTATCCTGCCACAGCAGCCATTGCAGCACCGTCAGCCCCGGCGTAATAAAGTGTACGCAGACATTCCCGAAGGAAAAGCGCCCCTTCAGCCAGCTCTCATCGTCCCGCCGGTGGGCGGTCGGCAGCAGCACAAAGGCGTAGATCAGGTGCGTCACATAGATGCACAGCGTCATACTCAGCGCCACGCCCGGGGAACTGAGCCACCGGAACGCGCCGCAGTGGGGGGCATGCCCGCTGGCGCCCAGCGCCAGCTCATAGAGCAGTATCAGCAGATTGCTCAGGTGTGTGTAGTACACGAAAAAACCGGCGCGGATACAGTGCTTCTCCGGCAGCCACGCCTTTTTGTACAGTCCGATGGCCGTGACCAGCACGATCACCAGCGCCGACAGCCGCAGCACAGTCATCCCTCCCGCAGCGCCTTCAGCAGTGCGATCTCCCGGGCGTAGCCCGGAAGCTCGTTGGGCGTCTCCAGCACAAAGGGCAGCCCCTGCAATGCGGGATGCCGCACCACCCGGCCCAGCGCCTCCGCGCCCAGACAGCCCTCGCCGATGCGGGCGTGGCGATCCTTGTGGGCGCCCCGTGGGTTCAGACTGTCGTTGATGTGTACCGCCTTCAGCCGCCCCAGACCGATGATCCGGTCAAACTCCGTCAGCACCCCGTCCAAGTCGTCCGCGATGTCGTACCCCGCGTCGGACACATGGCAGGTGTCCAGACACACCCCCAGCTTGTCCGACAGCTCCACCCGGTCGATGATCTCCCGCAGCTCCTCGAAGCGGCTGCCCACCTCGCTGCCCTTGCCGGACATGGTCTCCAGCAGCACCGTGGTGCGGATATCCGGCGTCAGGATGGCGTTCAGCGTCTCCGCGATCTGGGCAATACCCGTCTCCATACCCTGCCCGGTGTGGCTGCCGGGATGGAAGTTGTACACGTTCCCCGGCAGGTGCTCCATCCGCTTCAGGTCGTCCGCAAGCGTCATGCGGGCAAACTCCCGGGTGTGCTCATCCTTGGAGCAGGGATTGATGGTATACGGCGCGTGGGCCACCAGCGTGCCGAATTCGTTTTCCGCCGCCAGCGCCAGAAACGCCGCCACATCCGCCGGGTCGATGGCCTTGGCCTTGCTGCCCCGGGGATTGCGGGTAAAAAATTGAAACGTGTTGGCCCCGATGGACAGGGCCGTCCTGCCCATGGCCAAAAAGCCGTCTGAGGCGGACAGATGACACCCGATATAGAACATGGCCTTCACTCCCTTCACAGCCGCAGGGTGGACACATCAGCCCTGCCGTTTTCGATGGTCAGCACGCCGCAGGTAGGATGCAGTGGCTCCCCTGCCGCGCCGGGGTTCAGCGTCAGCAGTGAGCCGTCGTTGTCCACCAGCGGCACATGGGTATGTCCGAACAGCAGCACCTGTGCACCGTACTCCTTCGCCGCGTACATGGCGGCCATAGGCGAACGCTTCACGTTCCGCGTGTGCCCGTGCAGCACAAAGATCCGCACGCCGCCGATCTCCAGCAGCCGTTCCGGCTGGTCGCAGCTGCCCCAATCACAGTTGCCCGGCACGCCCTCCATGGGCAGCGCCGGGAACCGCGCCCGCAGGGCCGTCAGGTCCCGCTGGCAGTCCCCCAGGTGCAGCACCCGGTCCGGCGCTGTCAGCTCCACCGCGCGGGCCATATTATCCACATTCCCGTGGGAATCGGAAAGTACCAGAATTCTCATAATTGCCTCACAAATGTATCCTGTTTGTGACGTATTATACCACGTCCACCTTGCAAACTCAACGCTTTTGCGGTATCATAAAAGCAACAAAAGTTCGGAGGTGCTCAATATGGTGGGCGGCGTGATGGAGCTGGATCTCCACGGCATGAATACGTACCAGGCGCAGATCGCCATCGACGCGGCGCTGCGCCGCTGCGGCGGCGGTGTCTACCGCCTGCGCCTCATCCACGGCTACCGGGGCGGCACCGCCATCCGGGATATGCTGTGGACGGTGTACAACAAGCGCAGTCAAGTGAAACGCCTTGTCAGTATCAGTGAGGGCGTCACCGAGCTGGTCCTGCGCGAGTATTAAGGAGGGACCCCCATGAAGCTGGCACAAATTCAAATGCACGTCACCGCCGACAAAGCCGCCAACCTCCGCCACGCGGAAGACCTGCTGCGCTCCGTCCGCGGCGCCGACATGGCCATCCTGCCGGAGATGTTCTGCTGCCCCTACGACAACGCCTGCTTCTGCGCTTACGGCGAGCCTGAGGGCGGTCCGGCATATCAGATGCTCTCCCACACCGCGCGGGAGCTAAACCTCTGGCTGGTAGGCGGTTCCCTCCCCGAGCTGGACGGTGACAAGATCTATAACACCGCCTACGTTTTCGACCCCACAGGCACCTGCGTGGCCCGCCACCGGAAAATGCACCTGTTCGACATCGACGTGCAGGGCGGCCAGTCCTTCCGCGAGTCCGCCACCCTGTCGCCGGGGAACGACATCACCCTCTTCGACACACCCTATGGCAGAATAGGCCTGTGCATCTGCTTCGACCTCCGGTTCGAGGAGCTGTGCCGCCTCATGGCTCTGGAGGGTGCCCGGGTCTTGCTGACCCCGGCGGCCTTCAACATGACCACCGGCCCCGCCCACTGGGAACTGCTCCTGCGTCAGCGTGCGGTAGATAACCAGTGCTTCACCGTGGGTGCCGCCCCCGCCCGGGACGAGGCCGCCTCCTATGTGGCCTGGGGACACTCTCTGGTCTGCGACCCCTGGGGCACGGTGCTGCATGAATGCGGCAGCGGCGAGGAAACCGCCGTCGTCGACCTGGATCTCTCCCGGGTGAATGCTGTCCGGCAGCAGCTGCCCATCCTCTCCGCCCGCCGGACGGATATATACGATATCCGCCGGAGGTAGGTCTGCTATCGATTTCTCAGATAGCCAGATGGCGCAATTTTTTAAAATACTCGTTGACAAAAGTTTCCTTTTACGATACCATACGATTTGTGGATGCCCGCGCTGTCCTCGCAGCGCGGACATTTTCTGCGCCGCAGGCGCTGTTTGGATAGAAAGAAAGGATACCAGCTATGAAAAACCTCAACGAAAAGCGGCCCAGTGGGCTGGCGCTGCTCCCCTTCGCGATGTTCATCGTCATCTACATGGGCGCCGGTATTTACTACCAGGTAAAGGGTATGGAGATGGCCTTTTACCAGTTCCCCTCCGTCACCGCCATGTTCCTGGCGGTGCTGGTGGCCTTTATCATGTTCAAGGGCACCATTAACGAGAAGTTCGACACCTTTGCCAAGGGTGCCGCCAACGTGGACATCCTCACCATGCTGATGATCTACATTCTGGCCGGCGCCTTCGCCAACGTGGCGGCGGTCATGGGCGGCCGCGAATCCACGGTAAATCTGGGTCTGTCCCTGGTACCGGTGGAATTCCTGGCTGCCGGTCTGTTCGTCATCTCCGCCTTTATGGGCACCGCCACCGGCTCCTCCATGGGTACCGTCACCGCCGTGATCCCCATCGCCGTGGGTATTGCGGAAAAAGGCGGCCTGTCCCTCACTGTGGTCATCGGTGCCGTGGTGGGCGGCGCCATGTTCGGCGACAACCTCTCCATGATCTCCGACACCACCATTGCCGCCACCCGCAGCCAGCGCTGCGAAATGCGCGACAAGTTCCGCGTCAACTTCCTCATCGCTCTGCCGGCGGCACTGATCACCCTGGTCCTTCTGCTGATCTTCGGCCGTCCGGAGACGGTCATGCCCCTGGAGGCCCTGCCCTTCGATCTCATCAAGGTCCTGCCCTACGTGCTGGTGCTGGTCCTGGCCCTGTGCGGGCTCAACGTGTTCCTGGCCCTGACCGTGGGCATTTTCTCCGCCGGTCTGGTGGGCATCTGCTGCGGTGATCTGACCATTGCCGCCTTCGCCCAGAGCGTGTGGGACGGCTTCACCGGCATGAACGAGGTATTCTTCCTGACGCTGCTGTGCGGCGGTATGTCGGAACTCATCGCCAAAAACGGCGGCATCGCCTGGATCATTCAAAAGCTGCGGAAGGTCATGAAGGGCAACAAGTCCGCCCAGGTCGGCATCGCCGCCATGGTCTCCCTGTGCGACTGCGCCACCGCCAACAACACCGTGGCCATCATCGTGGCCGGCGACATGGCCCGTGACGTGTCCCATGAATACAAGGTGGATCCCCGCCGCACCGCCTCCCTGCTGGACATCTTCTCCTGCGTGTTCCAGGGCATCATCCCCTACGGCGCGCAGCTGCTGAGCGCCGCCGCCCTGGCCAACGCCACCGTGACCTCCGACGCCCTGCACACCAGCCCCGCCGCCATCGTGGGCGGTATGTGGTACTGCTGGATCCTGGCCGCCGTGGGCCTGCTGTCCATCTTCGTTCCTTTTGCCGACGGTGTCTGCCGGAAAGACCCGTGGAACTGGGAGTACGGCTGCGCCCAGTCCGCCGTGGCCGCCAAAAAAGCCCTGCTGGAAAAGGAAGCGGAGGATGTCTCCGCCCAATAACGCTCCCTGTCTTTGCCGCCGCGGCACACCCCCCTGGCCGCGGCGGCACTTTTTTGTCAAAATATACGGTACCTCCCACCCGCCCGGAGAAATTTCCTTCTGCGATATTCACAAATTGTGGTTGCAATTTTTGTGCAAATAGTGTAGTATAATTCGCAAGAAATCCGCATGGAACACAAGGAAACGGAGGAAAATGCAATGAAGAAATATACAGACATGAGCCTTCAGGAGCGTCAGGCGGAATACGCCGCGGTGAAGGCGAAGTTCGAGCAGCTCAAGGGCATGGGCCTCAGCCTGAATATGGCGCGGGGCAAGCCGAGCAAGGCCCAGCTGGATCTGGTCACACCCATTTTCGGTCTGTTGACGAAGCCGGAGGATTTTGTCTCCGACGGCATCGACGTCCGCAACTACGGCGAGGTGGCGGGTATCCCCGCGGCCAGAAGGCTGTTTGCCGACATTCTGGGCTGCAAGCCCGAGCAGGTGTTCGTGGGCGGCAACGCCAGCCTGCAGCTGATGTACGACGCCGTATCCAAGGCTTTCACCAACGGTCTGCTCCACAGCGAAAAGCCCTGGTGCAAGCTGGACAAGGTCAAGTGGATCTGCCCCGTTCCCGGCTATGACCGCCACTTCAAGGTCACCGAGAGCTTCGGCGTGGAGATGATCTCCGTCCCCATGACCGCCGACGGCCCCGACATGGACCAGGTAGAGGCCCTCATCAAGGACCCCGCCGTCAAGGGTATGTGGAACGTCCCCAAGTACTCCAACCCCGAGGGCGTGATCTACTCCGCCGCGACCATCGACCGTCTGGCGAAGATGAAGCCCGCCGCCCCCGACTTTATGCTCATGTGGGACAACGCCTACTGCATCCACGAGTTCGACTGCGACTATGTGGAATTCCCCGACATCATCAGCCTGTGCGCGAAGTACGGCAATGCCGACATGGTCTATGAGTTCGCCTCCACCAGCAAGGTCACCTTCCCCGGTGCCGGCGTGGGCGTCATGGCATCCAGCGCCGACAACATCGCCTACTTCTCCAAGCTCATCAACATCCAGACCATCGGCTTCGACAAGATCAACCAGCTGCGCCACGTTCTGTTCCTGAAGGACAAGGCCCACACCCTGGCCCTGATGAAGCAGCACGCCGCCATCCTGGCCCCCAAGTTCCACGCGGTGCTGGACGCTCTGGACAAGGAGATCGCCCCGCTGGGCATCGCCGGCTACAAGCGCCCCGTTGGCGGCTACTTTGTCAGCGTGGACGTCATGCCCGGCTGCGCCAAGCGCACCCTGGCCCTGTGCAAGGAGGCCGGCGTCACCATGACCGGTGCCGGTGCCACCTTCCCCTACGGCAAGGACCCCCAGGACAGCAACATCCGCATCGCTCCCTCCCTGCCGCCGGTGGCGGAGCTGGAGCAGGCCGTCGCCGTGTTCTGCACCTGCCTGAAGCTGGCCGCCCTGGAAAAGCTGGGCGTGTGAGCTGCAAATCCTCCCGCCGCCCACATAAAACCATCCCCCCGGCGACGCTTCACACCCCCATATAAAATCCCCCCGGCGAAGCCGGGGGGATTTCTTTTTCTTACTTATGCAGCAGCGGGCTCAGCGGTTTGTAGATCAGGAAGCACAGCGCCACGTCCAGCAATCCCTTGCACAGTGTGAACGGCACGTTGAACACCATCAGGCAGTTCAGCAGCGCGTTGGAGGTCGGCACCTGCGCCACCGTCCCCAGGATCTCCTGATACATCCCCACGATGGCCTCCAGCGGCAGGCCGTACAGCACCACATAGGCGGGATAGACGATGAAATAGTTGATGGGTATGCTGATGACCGCCATGGCGGCGGCCCCGGCCACGGAGCCCCACAGCGCCCCGCCCCGGTTCTTGTGCTTCTTGTAGACGATACCCGCAATAAACGCGAACACCGCGCCCAGCAGGAAATTAGACAGCTCGCCCACGCCGGCGCTGGAGCCGAAGGGCAGGTGCAGCAGGTTCTTCACCAGCTGGATGGCGACGCCGTAGACGGGGCCGAGGGAGAACGTGCCCAGCAGGGCGGGCAAATCGGAGATGTCCAGCTTGATAAAGGCGGGCATGACGGGGATGGAGAACTCCACGAACTGGAGGACGGCGGCCACCGCCGCCAGCAGGGCGGCCACCGCGATACGATGGGTCTTTTGCTTCTGAGTCATAAAAAAACACTCCTTCTTGATGATAAACACCCGGAAAATTGCCTTCCAAGGTGTACGCATCAAAAAAGAGCATCGCGAAATGCCATACACGCCTTCTCTCATCCAGACTATACTGTCGGTACCGGAATTGCGCCGGTTCCTGCTGCCGCAGCAGCTCGCGGACTATACCGCCGGTGGGGACTTTCACCCCGCCCCGAAGACAAATATGCGGTTGTTTTCGACAAGTATAGTACCACGCCGCCCCGCGGATGTCAATACCGATTTCCGGCTTTACAGCGGCGCGGTTTTCGTTTACAATATACCGTAAGAAAGGCGGTGAGACCCATGCCCGCACGGCAGATGACCGTATGCTTTTCCGGCTACCGTCCGGAGAAGCTCCCCTGGGGCTATGACGAATGCGATCCCCGCTGCGCCCAGCTGAAGCAGCGCCTGCGCCGGGCGGTCTGCGCCGCCTGTGACGACGGCTTCCGCCACTTCATCTGCGGCATGGCCCGCGGCGTGGACACCTACTGCGCCGAGATCGTCCTGGCCCTGCGTCCCCAATACCCGGACCTGACGCTGGAGGCCGCCATCCCCTGCCCCAGCCAGTGCGGCGGCTGGACGCCGGACCAGCAGGCACGCTGGCACGCCATCGTGGACCGCTGCGACTTTGAAACGGTGGTCCAGGACCGCTACGGCCCCGGCTGTATGCAGCGCCGCAACCGCTACATGGTGGACCACGCCTCCCGCCTCATCGCCGTGTTCGACGGTCAGGACGGCGGCACTCGCCGCACGGTGGAATACGCCCTCCGTTCCGGCCTCGAGGTCGTCTACGTGGACGCGGAGTAGCCCCCAAACCTTCCCCCTGGAGGTCCGCGGTGTTGAATGACAGGCCGGTGGCCTGTCAGATCCGCGGACCGACCGACCCGCAGGGAGACAGGTGGCACGGCGAAGCCGTGACGGATGAGGTGTTACCCCCGTCCCCGCCCGCAGGCGGCACCCCCAATACCTTGGCGGCGTCAGCCGCCACCTACCAAAGCCGCCCTCGGGGCGGCTTTGGCGCGATTTGATGATCGCCCAAACTGTCCAGCGCACCAGCCCCTACCCTCGCACTGCGTCAGCGGTAGCGGCGCAAGAGGTATAAGCAGTCCCCTGAACCGACAATGTCACCCACCGTACCAATTCCGCGAAATCAGCACCGTCAAATTCGCACCTGCCGCCCCGCGCAAGGAAGTCTTGAAACGTAGTTTCAAGTGGCGCTTTTGGTTACTTTTGTCGCCAAAGACAAAAGTAACTCGCGCTCGAAAGCGCGAAATTCCACCTCCCGCGCCCGCAGGCGCAGAAAATCCCCCGCCGGACCCGGCGGGGGATATCTTGTTATTATGCGTCGTAGACACCCAGTATCACAATACCTGCCACCACCAGTGCGATCATGGCGTAGTGCTTCCAGCTGAGCTTTTCCTTCAGGAAAATGCGGCTCCACAGCACCGAGGCCACGCAGTAGGCGGAGATGATGGGCGCGGCCAGGGCCACGTGTTCCGTGTCCGCCAGCGCGTAGATGTACGCGAACTGACCCGCCGTCTCGCACACGGCGCCCGCATACTTGGGGCCCTCCCGCTTGGGGACGAGTCGGCTCTTTTTGATGAGCACCACATACACGAAGCATACGATGCCCGCCAGCAGAAATGTCAGCTCATAGGCGCAGTTGGCGCTGTCCTCGTTCAATGTCTCCAGCACCCGGCTGTCGGCGAAGGTACCCAGTGCGTCCAGCAGGCAATAGATCACAGGCAGGATCAGCGCCAGCGCCGATTTGGCGTAGCGGTGGTTGCTGGCCTGCTGCCGTGCGGCCCGCAGGTCGTCATCCTCCCGGGCCTCCACGATGCCCAGACCGACGACGCCCACGCATACCAGTGCTGTGGCGGCCAGCTGCGCCGGCACCAGCTCGCCCAGGCCGCCGGTGGCCAGCGCCAGCACCGCCACCAGTGCGCCGCTGGAATTGCAGATGGGGGAGGAGATGGACAGCTCGATATACCGCAGGCCGATGTAGCCAATGGTCATAGAGCTGATGTACAGCAGGGACACCGGCAGATACGTCAGGATGATGTTGCCGTTGATCTCCGTGCCGTTGATAAAAATCTCATAGGCGGCGTGCAGACCCATCACCAGGCCCACTGCCATCACCATTTTAAGATGGCTGTATTTGTCGTCTGCGTCCTGGCAGCCGATCTTGCTGAACAGGTCAGAGCCGCTCCAGCAGATCAGTGCGATCAGAGAAAACCAAAACCACATAAAAAACTCCTTATTCTATTATGTATAGCAAGACCTGCTATACGATAATGTACATTATTCAGAAAGTAAAAGTATAAACAACGAACATAAAATGCACAGAAAAAGGAGGCGGACGCCGCCGAAAGGGATGGTTGGGGAGAAACATACGATTTCCTCCGTGGTTTACATAATTATAATGAGATCAGGCCGGCCTCCAGCATTTTCTGCAGGCTCATCAGGATGCCCAGCTTGGCGTGGTACCAGGTCAGCCCACCCTGGAAATACACCGCGTAGGGCGGCCGTGTGGGGCCGTCGGCGGACAATTCTATGGAGCTGCCCTGCACAAAAGCACCGGCGGCCATGATGACGTCGCTGTCATAGCCCGGCATAGGGGCTGGCTCCGGGGTGACATAGCTGTCCACCGGCGCGGCGGCCTGTATACCCTTGCAGAAGGCAATCATGCCCTCCCGACTGCCCAGTTCCACCGCCTGGATGATGTCGTGCCGCACCTCAGAAGCGCCTGGAATGACATGAAAACCAAGTTTTTCATAACAATTTGCGGCGAATACAGCACCCTTCACCGCAGAGGCCACCACCGTCGGCGCCAGGAAAAAGCCCTGGTAAAATTGGGTCAGCAGCCCCAGATTTGCGCCCACCTCCCGGCCAAGACCGGGGGCGGTGAGCCGCCGGGCGCAGCGCTCGATCAGGTCGGCGCGGCCGCAGATATAGCCTCCGGTGGGGGCCAGCCCGCCGCCGGGATTTTTGATAAGGCTGCCCACCATCAGGTCCGCGCCCACGTTCACCGGCTCGATCAGCTCTGTGAACTCGCCGTAGCAGTTGTCCACCATACAGATCACGTCCGGCTTGCATTGTTTACATAACGCAATCAACTCGCCGATCTGCGCTACCGAGAAGCTGGGCCTTGTAGCGTAGCCTTTTGAACGCTGTATCGTGATGAGCTTTGTTTTATTGCTTATTGCCGCGCAAATTTTATCGGTATCAAACGACCCGTCCGGCAATAAATCGACTTGACGATAACTTACCCCGTATTCCTTCAGTGAGCCCACTGACTCCCGAATGCCGATGACTTCTTCCAGTGTGTCGTACGGCCCCCCCACCGGACTCAAAAGTTCGTCCCCCGGCAGCAGGTTCGCGCCTAACGCCAGCGCCAGCGCGTGGGTACCGCAGGTGATCTGCGGGCGCACCAGGGCGGCCTCCGCGCCGAAGCAGTCGGCGTAGACGCGCTCCAGCGTGTCGCGTCCCTCGTCGTTGTAGCCGTAGCCGGTGGAAAGGTTAAAATGATTGGCGGCCACGCGGTTTTTCTGCATGGCGGCGATGACCTTCAGCTGATTAGCCTCGGCGATGGCGTCGATGGCCGCAAAGCGGTCCTTCAGGTCGGACAGGATCGTTTCGCTGAAAGCCAGCACGTTTTCGCTGACGCCCAGCGCCTTATATGCTTCGTTCATAGTTCACCTCAGTTGGGAAATTGTACGCCGTTCAGGCGCATAATGAGTCGGATGGGATAGTCCCGATCCAGATAGTTTTTCTCGTACCACTCGAAGGTGGCGATGGGTGCGTGCATAAGCTCCGGTGCCTCGCAGCGAAAGGTCTCGAAGGTATTTCTGTCGCCGCTGAGCAGGGCGGCCACCACATCCAGCCGTCCCTCATCCGCAAGCCGCAGCAGGGCGTGGTCCATAGCGGCGGCACAGCCCTGCTCCTCCTCGTCGGCATACATCTCCCGACGGCCCAGCCAGTAGAGGAACTCCTCCGGGTCCAGGTCCAGCTTGGTAGTGATCTGGCTGAGCTTGAAAAACTCCTTGCGGTCCATGCGCTTCAGCACGTCGATCAGATACTGCACAAGACCGTCGTCCATGGCAATGCAGTCCAGAAACACCTCAAAGGCGTGCTTGTTGGCATCGGGGTCGGGGGTCGCGGACTTTTTCTCCGCGGCAGGGGCTTCCTGTGCCTTATACGCGTTTTGAAGAAACAGCTCAAAACCGCCAAGGTCGCCGCTTTCGGCGAACAGCTCCTCCGGAAGCACCGTGCCGTCCTGGGCGGCGCAGGCGCGGACAAAGGCGGCCATGCCCATATCCTGTAGCTGCTGGCCCAGCGCCTGTATGCGGGCGTTCTCATCGCCGCCTTCCGGCAGGGTGATTCCCTCCGGGGCAGGACGCGTGCCCTCCCATACCTCGGTCATATAGCGCAGATAGTAATCAAAAAGGGTCATAGTTCTCCCTCACTTTCCAAATTGGAATTGTACCATACAGCGCTTGCCAATGCAAGAAATATCGGGTATGATAGGGGGAAACCGTGAAAGGAGCCGCCTATGGAAGCGTACTATGTCTATATGCTGCGGTGCCGTGGCGGAAGCCTGTACACGGGGATGACCAACGACGTGGCGCGGCGGATGGCCATGCATTGCAGCGGCAGGGGCGCCAAGTACACCCGGGCACACCCGCCGGAGGCTTTGGCGGCGCTGTGGCGCTGCGGGGACAAGATAACGGCGTCGCGGCTGGAATACGCCATCAAGGCGAAGCTGACCCACGGGCAGAAGGAAACGCTTGCCGCCGCGCCGGGGAGGATAGGGGAGTTGTTTCCCGCGCTTCCCGCCGAGGCGGTAACGACGCTGCCCGCGGGGAAGGAATTTCCAATTTTTGCAAATCAAACGTAAGCACCGTTACCGGGAATGATAAAATTGGGCTTTTTTCACAAAATGCTCTGGACAAACCGGAAATTCTTGCTATAATGAAGCTATCCGCAGAGGTACCTCTGCATTGGCGTTTTAATGGAAATTAAAACGAGTGCGCCTGCGGAAATTTAAAACAAATGGGGTTTGAGACATGAAGAAATTGTTGGCAACGATACTGGCGCTGGTGATGGCGCTGGGCCTGTGCAGCGTCAGCTGGGCGGCGGGAACGGAGAAGATTGTTGTGCACGGAATCAAGTACAACAACAAGGATGACAACGAATTTGCAACATTCGAGGCCGCGTATGCTGCGCTTAAGCCGGTGGTTGCGTCTGTTTGTGATACAAGCGGTGGGACCGATGGTCTGGGACAGGAATCCGCGAAGTCTGCGGAGGCGTTCAAGTCAGTGTTCACAGATGTGGACAGTAAGGGAAACGCGACCATCACGTATAAGATTTCCGGGAATGTGACCTATGATGAGACAAGCTGCGCGAATTTGCTGACCATGGGCAGAAAGGCATCGCATTATAATGCTGATAACCAACCGCTGCACCTTATCAACTTTAAGTTCATCGGTGAGGATGCGAATCGTGGTGCGACGCTGACTGTTAACTCCAATATCACTCTGCCTTACGAGTGGTGGGGCGAGAAGGTGACCACCTCTATCAGCTTTGAGAATCTGACCATCACGGGAAGTGCGCCCAACGGATTGTGGGCGACACAGTCTTATTTTGAAGCGCTTGATTTCAGGGTGGATAATTGCACTGTCAAGGGGCTTAGAATTTATAACTACAACAATGTGGGCGGTAAGTATGCTGTGACTAACAGCACACTGGATGGTACTGGTACCAGTGGCGCTACTGCTATTCATGTACAGGGAAGCGCTACCGAGTCTCTGAATATCAACATCAGCGGCAACACGATTTCCGGTTATGAACGTGGCGTAAATGTTGATCAGAATACTGCACAGGCAACGGTCAGCAACAATACGATTTCTGTGGCACCTGGCTATTCTTGCGTGCAGATAAGCCGTGTGGGAAAAATCGAAATCAAAGACAATGATCTGACTCTTAATGGAAGTAATGCATTTACGATCCACAGAGTTGCTTTGGAGACTGACGGCACACCGGATATTAGCATCAGTAACAACACCATCACAGGTACCGGCTATCTGCTGTATGATGATGTAAAGGCAAACGGTGGCTCTCTGGATTCGGGAACGGATACCCCCAAAATCGTCATTAAAATGGAGAACAACACGATTCCCTCTACGGTGGATACTACCAAGGGTGTAAAGGCAGACAGGGTGGTCGCTAATGATTCCCAGGTCGTGTCCAACGCTGTCAGAGAGGGTATTACCGTGCTGCAGACCCCGCCGCGCTACTACTACCATCCCACCACCGACACCAAGGCGGACGAGACCAAGGGTAGCCCCAAGACCTTTGATGCGGGCGTGGGTATCTACGCCGTGACGGCTGTCCTGTCCGTCACCGGTATGGCGTGGGTCGGCAAGAAGCGGCACTGAGCGAACAAAAAAAGAAAGCCCATACGGGCTTTCTTTTTTTGCGTGTCAGTCGTCCAGCTTGCCCCGGGCATGGAGTACATCGTCGGGGGTGATGGTCATCAGGTCCTCGCGGGTGACGGTTTCCAGCTTGGCCAGACGGTTGTTCTGGGCCACCAGAATGTGCTCGAACAGGTTGCGGACGCCGCGGGCATTGCCGAAGCTGGGGTCGGCGCTCTCCTCGGCGATGTAGTCGCGGACCAGGGGCTCGGCCTCCGGCGCGAGGACGTAGCCCTTGCCGCAGCGCATTTTGAAGATCTCGAACATCTCCTCCGGGGTGTAGTCCTCGAACAGCAGGAAACGGTTGAAGCGGCTCTCCAGACCGGGGTTGGAGTGGATGAATTTGTCCATCAGCTCCGTGTAGCCCGCCACGATGACCACCAGGTTATCGCGGTGGTCCTCCATGGCTTTGAGGATAGTGTCGATGGCCTCCTGACCAAAGTCGTTTTCGGACTTGCCGTTGAGGGCGTAAGCCTCGTCGATGAACAGCACGCCGCCCATGGCCTTTTCAATGACCTTCTGGGTCTTGAGGGCGGTCTGACCTACGTAGCCGGCCACCAGACCGCTGCGGTCCACCTCCACCAGCTGGCCCTTGCTGAGAATGCCCAGACTGCGGTAGATGCGGGCCATCATGCGGGCCATCATGGTCTTGCCGGTGCCGGGGTTGCCGGTGAAGACCATGTGGAGCGACATATCGGTGGTGGGGAGGTCGTGCTGCTCGCGGAGCTTGTAGACCTGGACCATGTTGATGAGGTCGTGGACCTCGTCCTTGACCACGTTCAGGCCGATGTAGGTGTCCAGCTCGGCGAGTAGGTCCTCGATTTTTTCCGGAGGCGGAAGCTCCTCGGCTTTTTCGGGCGCGGCATCGCCGGGCTTGGCGTCGGCGGTGGGGGGGACGGGCTTTTCGGGTTCAGCAGGCTTTCCGGGTGCGGTGGGGGCCTTGCCAACGTTCTGGAAGGGCGTGCCCCAGAAGTCGCTGCCCGTGCGGCGGACGTTGTTCTCCGTCATGGAGCGTATCACGTCCAGCTGCTGCAAAATGATCTGATCTTTCTTATCCATAGTGGCACCTCTCAGTGAAATCGGATATGCCGCGTGGCACGCAGCAGAAGCGCAGTGATGAAGCCGGTCAGCGCACCGGTGAAAAGGGACACGGCCAGCAGGAAGGGCAGATAGCCCAGGACCATGGTGCTGCCAAGGGTGATGACCGCCGCGGCCATCTGGCCGATGTTGTGCGCCGCCGCGCCGCCGATGGATACGCCGTAGACGCTGAGCTTCGGCAGACGCCGCAGGAATATCATCACCAGCATGGCGGTCAGTCCGCCAAGCACGGAGAACAGCATGGCCGACAGGTTTCCGGCAAACAGTCCGCCCAGCAGACAGCGGGTCAGCAGAATGGCCAGCGCCGCGCCGGCACCCAACTGATACAGGGCGAACACAGTGACGATGTTGGCAAGACCCAGCTTCACGCCGGGCAGGGGCACCAGCAGGGAGATGGGGAACAGCCCCTCCAGGGTACTGAGCCCCAGCGCCAGCGCTGCCAGCACGGCGCAGAGGGCGATGTTTTTTGCTGTCCACTTCATGTGCTCACCCCACGATCACGTCAGGCGCGTCCGGCGCGGACGCACCTTCCAGGTGGACGACCACCTGGGCAGGCAGGCACACGATGGACTGCCCGGCGCGGGAGATGGCCCCGGTGTGGACGCAGTCCCGGGTGGGACAGTCGCTGTCGGTCACGGAGACGGCGCCGCCCTCGGTGGCAATGTGCAGCGTATAGCCGCGGCTGGTGACGGTGGTCTCGGTGAAGTCGGACAGGGGGACACGGCGGACCTCCTGACCGGAGATGTCGATGACCACGGTGAGGGCGCCGCTTTGGTTTTTGGGCAGATAGAAGCACAGCGCGGAGACGATGGCCAGCAGCACGACCGCCAGCGCCACCAGCGCATCAAAGCGGTTCCATTTCAGTTCAGGCGGCGAGGAGTTGGTAGACATAGGCGGTTCCGTCCTTTTCGTTGAAACAGTCAGCCAGGCCGGGGGTATAGACCACGCGGCCGTCCCGGGTGATGAGCACCATGTCAAAGGACATGCTCTGGGAGCGCCAGAAGTCCACGGCGGCCTGCTCGCCCATAACGTACAGGGCGGTGGAGTAGGCGTCGGCACGGGTGCCCTGCCCGCCGAAGCCGCCCCGTGTGACGACGGAGACGCTGGTCAGGTCACTTTGGACGGGATAGCCGGTCTTAGGATCGAGAATATGCTGGTACACCGTGCCGTCCGGCGCGGTGAAATAGCGCTGGTAGCCGCCGGAGGTGACCACAAAGGCATCCGACAGGCTCAGGGTGCAGACATAGCCCTCGCTGTCGGCGGGATCCTGAATGGCCACCGACCAGGGCTTGTTCTGGGCGTTGGTGCCGTAGACGTACACGTTACCGCCCAGATTGGCGCAGCCGCCGGTGAGGGCGCTGCGGTGGAACAGGACGGCGGCGCAGTCGGAGGCGTAGCCCTTGGCGATGCCGCCAAGATCGACGGAGCAGCCCTCATCCAGAGAGATGTTGCAAAATTCGGACTGGTGGACGTGCTCATAGCCCACCAGAGGCAGCAGCGCGTCGATCTCCGCCTGAGAGGGGACGCGGGGACTGTCGGAGGTGATGCCCCACAGTTCCACCAGCGGGGCGATGGTGATATCGAAGGCACCGTCCGTTTCCTGGCTGTGCTGCAGCGCCCACGACAGCAGCTGCGCACCGTCCTCGTCCCAGACGGCGGAGCCGTCACGGTTCAGACGGGAGACCTCGCTGGTGTCCACCGTGCGGGAGAGGGAGGATTCCAGCGTGTTGACGGTGCGGCTCAGGTCAGTCAGCACGTCATCAGCGCCGTCGCCGATGGCCACGAAGGTCATGTAGGTGTCCATGGCGAAGAGCTCCAGCGTCTCACGCTTCTGTGTGCCGCAGGCGGCGAGCGACAGGGCCATCAGCGCGGCCAAGATAAGGCAGGCAAATCGTTTCACAGCTCCCGCCGCCCTTCCAGGGCCCGCATGAGCGTGGCGTCGTCGGCGAATTCCAGGTGGCCGCCCACGGGAATACCATAGGCCAGGCGGGTGACCTTGACGCCGAAGGGCTTGAGCAGCCGGGCAATATACAGTGCCGTGGCCTCACCCTCAGTGTCCGGATTGGTGGCCATGATGACCTCAGTGATGCCGCCCTGGGCCACGCGGTCCAGCAGGGATCTGATGTGCAGATCATCGGGCCCCACGTGGTTCATGGGGGACAGCACGCCGTGAAGCACATGGTAACGGCCGCGGTACTCCCGGCTGCGCTCGATGGCGATCACGTCCCGGGGGTCAGCCACCACGCAGATGGTGGCGTCGTCGCGCTTCTGGTCGGCACAGATGGGACACAGGCCGCCGGCGGTCAAATTCTGACACACGGGGCAGAGGGTCACGCTGCGCTTGGCGTCCATGATGGCGTCGGCAAAGGCCCGGGCCTCCTGCTCCGGCAGGGACAGCACGTAGAAGGCCAGCCGCTGGGCGGATTTATAGCCTACGCCCGGCAAGCGGGCGAACTGCTCCACTAATTTTTCCAGCGGAGCGGGAAAATACTCCATAGGATGTTACCCTCTCAGTTCTTTGATCTTGGCGGGGATGTCCGCAGCCTTGTATACGGCGCTGCCGGCCACCAGCACGTTGGCGCCGGAGGCGATGCAGAGCTTGCAGGTGTCGCCATCCACGCCGCCGTCTACCTCCAGTTCACAGGCGGGGTTCATGGCATCGATATAACCGCGGATGGCCTGTACCTTGGGCATCATATCGGCCATAAACTTCTGACCGCCGAAGCCCGGCTCCACGGTCATGACCAGGATCAGCTCCACCTTGTCGATGAAGGGCAGGACGGCGCTGGCCGGGGTTTTGGGCTTGACCACCACACCGGCCTTTTTGCCCTTGGCGTGGATCTTGTCGAGGGCGGAGAGAATATTCTCCTCGGTGTCCGCCTCCACATGGCAGGTGACGATGTCCGCACCGGCATCGCAGAACTGCTCCACATAGCGGACCGGGCGCTCGATCATCAGATGGACGTCCAGGGGCAGGGCGGTGGTGGGACGAATGGACTTGACCACCGGAATGCCGATGGAGATGTTGGGCACGAACAGGCCGTCCATCACGTCCACATGGACGTAGTCGGCGGTGGAGATCTTTTCGATGTCGCGGGCCAGGTAGGCAAAATCCGCGGACAGGATGGAGGGGGCGATCTTGATCATAGAGCAGCTTCCTTTCGCGCCGCACCGGCAGCGGTGCGGCGGCATAGTATGGGATATGCAGGCCCCGCAGTGCGGCAGACAGCGCAGCCGATCCCGCCCGGAGAGGTCGGGGCCTGCAGCGAGCCGGCGGGTGACCGCTGGCTCGCGGTGCATAATCAATTTATTATAGCATAGGTTTATGGCGAATTGCAAGGCGGCGGGACTGGTTTTGCACCGGCAGTAAAAAAACAAAAATTTGTCCATTCTGTGAATTTTGAATAAAAGGGGTTTACCTTTGCTGACTTTTCCTGTAAAATACCTTGTCAGAAAACCTGCGGTGTGGACGCGGAAGGCAAAGGGACGGTTTTATGAACTTCTTGCAACGTATTGGCAACGCGCTGTCGCGCTTCATGTATGGGCGCAACGGTGTGGACCGGCTGACGCTGACCATGGTCTGGACGGCTCTGGTACTGGATATCATCAACATTTTTCTGCGGGAGAAGGTGCCGCTGGCATACAGCATCATCGGCACCGTGGCCGGGATCATCACCCTGCTGGCACTGTTCCGGATGTTTTCCCGCAATCTGGAGAAGCGCCGGGCGGAGAACGCGAAGTTCATGGAGAAGGTCTGGTGGCCCATCAGCCGACGTATGGCCGGGAAACGGCAGCAGCGGATGGATAAAGAGCACTGCTACTTTACCTGTCCGGGCTGCGGCGCGGTGTGCCGGGTGCCCAGAGGGAAAGGACGAATCGTCATCACCTGCCCCCGCTGCGGCAATGAGATACACGGAAAGTCATAAGGGTAATAAAAAGCCCACCCCGAAGGGGTGGGCTTTTATCGTTGTCACAGCACTTTGCTGAGGAAGTCCTGCAGCCGGGGGTCCTGGGGATGGTCGAAGATGTCCGTGGGGGAGCCTTCCTCCAGGATCTTTCCGTCGGCCATGAAGACCACACGGTCGGCTACCTCACGGGCGAAGCCCATCTCGTGGGTGACCACGGCCATAGTCATCCCGTCCTTGGCCAGGTCGCGCATCAGGTCCAGCACCTCGCCCACCATCTCGGGGTCCAGGGCGGAGGTTGGCTCGTCGAAGAGCATGACCTCCGGATCCATGGCCAGAGCACGGACAATGGCGATACGCTGCTTCTGACCGCCGGAGAGCATATTGGGGTACTCGTTGGCCTTGTCGGACAGGCCGATGCGCTCCAAAAGGGTGCGGGCCTGGGCCTCGGCCTCAGCGGGTGTTTTTTTCTTCAGGGTGACGGGAGCCAGTGTGATGTTCTGCAGCACCGTCTTGTGGGGAAACAGGTTGAAGTGCTGGAACACCATGCCCATCTTCTGACGGTGGAGATTGATGTCCACAGACTTATCCGCCAGGTCTACACCGTCGAAGAAGATGGCGCCGGAGGTGGGCTCCTCCAGCATGTTCAGGCTGCGGAGCAGGGTAGACTTGCCGGAACCGGAGGGGCCGATGATGGCCACCACTTCACCCTTGTGGATATCCAGATCGCAGCCGTCCAATGCGTGAACGGTGCCGTGGTTGTATTCCTTGACTAGGTGCTTTACGGAGATGAGAACTTTACTGCTTATCGCCACGGCGCATTCTCCTTTCTATGGCCTCGATGGCTTTGGAGGCGGGATAGTTGATGCAGAAGTAGACCAGCGCGGCCAGCACGTAGGGAGCCAGGGTGATGTAGCTGTTGCCGGAGACGGTTTGAGCGGTGTACATGATCTCTGCCATGCCCAGCACGGAGCAGATGGAGGACTCCTTCACCATGGTGACCACCTCATTGGCCAGGGCAGGGAGGACATTCTTGATGGCCTGGGGCAGCACCACCAGGCGCATGGACTGCCAGGAGGACAGGCCCAGAGAACGGGCCGCCTCGGTCTGCCCCTTGTCTACGGCCAGTATACCAGCGCGGAATATCTCGGCTACATACGCCGAGCTGTTCAGCGCCAAAGCGACCACGCCTGGGATAAACCGGTTGATGGCGATGAAGCCGAACAACAGTGTCCGGGGCAGGCTAATGTAGTGGAACAATCCGAAGTAGATGATGGACAGCTGCACCAGCATGGGGGTGGAACGGAACACGGCGATATACGCGCCGGCGAACCACTTGATGGGCTTGATCTTACTCAGGCGCATCATGGCCAGCAGCAGGGCGGGGATCACGGCCAGCAGCACGGACACCACCGCCAGCAGCAGCGTGTATTCAAAGCCGCGGACAAAGGCGGAGCCGTACTTGGGCAGGAACGAGAAGTTGAAGAAGTTGGTGTTGTCCATGTTGACAAACAGATCATTCCACGACATAGACGAGACATCCTTTCAAAAGTTCTGATACAGAGCGCAAGCGTGCAAAGCCGGGGCTTTGCACGTTTGCGGTAGTTGGCGGGGTTATCAGCCCACGTAGCTCAGACCCACGTTGCCGTCCAGCACCAGCAGGTCGATGGTGCCGTTCTTCAGCTCGGTGACCAGAGTGGGAACCAGAGACTCCAGAACCATGCCGTTGGCAGCTTCGGGGAACATATCCGCGGCGGCCATGGCCTTGGTGGTGTTCTTCTGGGCGCCGATGATGACGGAGGCCTGGTTGATATCGTCAACGGTCTTGTACTTGTCGGCGTTGGCAGCCTTCACCAGAATGACGGGAGGCAGATCGGTGTAGTAGGGATCGGAGAAGTCACAGGCCTTGGCACGCTCCTCGGTGTACTCGCAGGCGGCCAGCACCACGTCAAAGTCGCCGTTGCTCAGGGAGGTCACCAGGTTGTCGAAGTTCATGGACTCGATCTGCAGGGTCATGCCCATGGACTCGGCGATATACTTGGCTACTTCCACGTCGATGCCGGCGTACTCGGTCATAGCAGCATCTGCGAAGAACTCATAGGGGGGATAGTCGGGGCTGGTGCCCATGACCAGAACGGGCTTGTCGCTGGTGGCGGTATCATCGGTGGTCTCGGCGGCCAGGTCAGAGGAAACAGCGTCAGGCATATAGGTATCCTGAGAAGCGACCTTGTCCTCAATCTCCTTGATCAAGGCGCCGTCGTTGGCGGTCAGCTCAGCGATGGCCTTGTTGATGCCCTCCAGCAGACCCTTGGGGTCGCCCTTCTGCACCAGGACACGGTAGGGCTCAGTCTCGCCCCAATCCACCACGTTCTCCAGAACCACCAGAGAATCATCGGTGTCGGCGGCGTCATCCTTCTTGGTGTCGTCAGCCTTCTGGCCGCAGGCCACCAGGCTCAGCGCCATGACCAGCGCCAGCAGCATTGCCATAAACTTTTTCATGTTACTTACTTCCTTTCAAAACATGTATGGTCCTATACCGGGAACCGGAATATAGACGGTCATATTGGAGGTTCCCCTCCTGACGATGGCTACTATACACCTGGCGTGAATAAATGTCAACATGAATTTGTATAAAAATCCGCACAAAATGTAAATTTGTACAAGAAGCACATGATAAACTGGGGGGCAAAGGAAGGATGGCTGTGCATATTGCTGCATACAATAGTCGCATAATTGAATAAATATGCAAATATGCAGAGTACAAGAAAAAAGCGGAAGCGCCAGCCTTTTGGCTGGCGCTTCCGAATCCAAAAAGAGGGGCATGAAGAAGTTGCCGTGTTTACATTTCGATGAGCCGTGCGGCATACAGGTAGGTGCGGGCGTAGTAGCTCTCGTACAGGGAGCTGATGATGACACCGCTGGAGGTGCTGGCGTGGATGAACTGCCCGTTGCCCAGGTAGATGCCCACGTGGCCGATACCGCTGCCGCCGGTGGCAAAGAACACCAGGTCGCCGGGGGCACGTTCCTCTGTGGTGACGCCGCGGCACATATAATACTGGCTGGTGGCGCCGTGGGGAAGGCTGATGCCGAAAGCACCAAAGACCTTCATGGTGAAGCCGGAGCAGTCGATGCCGCTGTAGCTGGTGCCGCCGTAGCGGTAGGGGGTGCCCAGATATGTGTACGCCTGAGAAATAACGTCTTCCAGCAATGTATTGGTGGCGGCGGTGCCCTCATAGTCCGCGTAGTGCACGGGCTGGCAGTACTCGGCCAGAACGTATCCGGTGTCGGTACCATAGGTGACCTTGTACCATTCACCGTCATCGGTAACGTCCAGCAGCTGGGCTGCCTTGCCGTCAAAGATGATGCGAAGGCGATCGGCAGAGGTGTCCGGCTCGGCGCGCAGGGAGAGATAGGAGCCGCAGTCTACCAGAACGCCGTCATACTCTGCCAGAAAGTTCTGCTTTTCCAGAGCAGCCGTTTCCTGCAGCAGGGCCTGGGCGGCCAGTTGATTGAGGGTGGGCGTCTCGCCGCCGTCCAGCAGGCCGGAGGCCTGGGCCAGACGCAGGCCGCTGCCGGTCTGCATAGCGGTAGCAGCGCTGGATGCCACGCCGTTGCCCGCCAGGACCTCGGCCGCGGCAGCGTAGCCAGTGGTGTCGATGGGCGTGGCCTCGTCCGCGTTAGCGGCGGTGACAGCGCCAGAGAAAAGCAGCAGGCCGGAAAGGCTCAGCGCTGCGATCTGTTTTCCAAGCATGGGATATTACCTTCCGTTCGCATAGGATCTGCCGGGGTAAGGCTCCCGGCATATACCGTCAGTCGGCGGGGAATTGGCTCCCCCGACATCTAACATGAAGTATCATAGCACAAGTCTATCAAAAAAGCTACACAAAAATTACAAAATGGAAACAAAATTTTCAGAATGGTTATAATTGAAAAGGAAACTTGCAATATTTGCATAGCAAGTGCTATAATAACGGCAAAAAGTGCGGAGGTGAGCACATGGAACCATTGCAATATGAGGCGAGGGGATACCTGAAGGAGCCGTTTCGGTTGTTTCATCTGGCGGACGGGCGGGGGGAATATATCGAATACCACTACCATACGTTCCACAAGATCATCATTTTGCTGGCCGGCAGAGCTGGCTATGCGGTGGAGGGGGAACGGTATGAGCTGGCCCCGGGGGATTTCGTGCTGGTGGGCAGCGGGAGCATCCACCGGCCGGTGGTGGAGACGGGGGATTACTATGAGAGGATGATCCTGTATATCGCACCGGACTATCTGCGCGCACTGACGGTGGGGGACTGCGATCCATCCGAGTGCTTCCGACAGGCACAGGAGACATTTCAATATGTATACCGGGACGAGGGCGGCAGCCGGGTGCGGCCGCTGTTCCAGGCATTGGCGGAGACGGTACGGCAGGGCGGCTACGGGGCAGCGCTGCTGGCGCAGGCGCAGTTTACGGAGCTGATGGTGGAGGTGAACCGGGTGGTCCGGGGTGGCCACCGGGTAGGCGCCGCCGGCGGCGACAGCAAGGTGGTGTCACTGCTGCAATACCTGAACCTGCACCTGGCGGACCCGCTGACCATTGATGAATTGGCCGCGCGGTTTTATATCAGTAAGTACCACATGATGCGCCGGTTCCGGCAGGAGACGGGGTATTCCGTGCATGGATACCTGACAGAGAAGCGGCTGCTGCTGGCCCGGCAGCTGTTGGGCCGGGGCTGCACCCCGGCGGAGGCGGCGGCACAGGCGGGGTATCAGGATTACTCTACCTTTTCTCGGGCCTATAAAAAGCAGTTTGGCCATGGGCCTTCGGCGGATACCAAAGGAAAACAGCAGGATTTGCAAATAACAACGCAGGAATTCTGATTTACTTTGCGAAAAATGCCCGTATAATAGGGACTGTAAGACTTCATTTGAGAGAGTGGGAGGTCACTATGAAAAAATTTCTGAAGAACTACTGGTTTATTCTGTGTATGCTTGCCGGCATCGTGGCAGGCTGCCTGGTAGGCGCGTTTGCGCCCAGTTTCGGCAGCAAGATCGAGTTTTTGGGCACGCTGTTCATCAATATGATGTTCTGCGTGGTGGTGCCTATGGTGTTCTGCTCCATTGCCTCCGCCATCGCCAATATGAAGAGCGTGAAGCGCGCCGGCAAGATCATGGGCGTGACCATCGCCACGTTCCTCGTCACCGCCGCCATTGCCGGTGTACTGATGTATATCGTCTGCCGCATCTTCCCGCTGGTAGATGGACATTACACCATCGTGGAGGGCGAGGTCGGCGAAGCACTGGGCTTCGGCGATATGATCGTCAATTTCTTTACGAAGCCTGACTTTGCGGAGCTGCTGAGCCGCCGGGCTATTCTGCCCCTGATCGTGGCGGCGGTGCTGTTCGGCTTCGGTGTCCAGATGAATGGCGGTCCCGAGACCAAGACGGCGCAGTTCCTGGAGGATATCACCAACTGCATTATGAAGACCGTAAAGCTGGTCACTTACTATGCGCCCATCGGCTTCTTCGGCTTCTTTGCCAGCCTGGTGGCTACCTACGGCCCGAAGCTCATCGGCGATTACAGCCGTACGCTTATCATCTACTATGTGATGAGCTTTGCCTATATGTTTATCTTCTTCCCCATCTATGCCCGGTTCGGCGGCGGCAAAGGCGGCGCCAAGATCATGTTCTCCAAGCTGTTCCGCCCGGCGGCGGTGTCCTTCGGCACCTGCTCCAGCGTGGCTACCATTCCCACCAATATGGAGGTAGCGGAGGAGTCCGGTATCAGCAAGGACGTGACGGACATCGTGCTGCCCTTGGGCGCTACCATGCACATGGACGGCTCGGCCATGTCCGCCATCATCAAGGTGGCATTTCTGTTCGGCGTGTTCGGGATGGACTTCTCCACGGATAAGGCTATTTTGGCTATCATCGTGGCGGTGTTCTCCTCTGTGGCCATGAGTGGTATCCCTGGCGGAGGCGGTACCGGCGAACTGGTGGTTTGCACCATCTTCTTCCCTGACCAGCTGGCCATCGCGTACCCCATCGCGCTGGCTATCGGCAATCTGGTGGATCCCCCCGCCACCATGGTCAATGCCGCAGGCGACTATGTGGTATCCTTCATCGTGTCCCGCTATGTGGACGGTAAGGATTGGCTGCAAAAGAAGCTGCACGGCAAGACGGAAGCATGAATACGTGAAAAAGACAGCGGCGGATGCGAAGCGTCCGCCGCTGTCTTTTTGGGGGAGAGAAAGACATGGTGATGTGTGGTTTATACATGGAACTCCGCTTCGGAGTACAGTGCGGCCTTCGCGCCGGGGGCAAACTCGTTTTTCCCTATCGTTACCATCTCGTGGACTTTTGGGCGACCTCATTATATGCTTATCTTATAAATAAGTAAAATTGATGTTCATTATATGAACATGCAGAAATGTTATTTGAGCATGCATCGATACAAAGCGTTTTTGAAGGTGGCGGAGGTGGGCAGCTTTACCAAGGCGGCGGAGTTATTGGGCTACACCCAGCCCGCGTTGAGCCAGATGATGACCTCGCTGGAACGGGAGCTGTCTATTGATCCGCCCATCATCCGGACGCTGGCTGTTGGTCACCAAGGACCGCCGCACCCTGCCGCTGGCGGCCAAGGTGTTTATCGATGAGCTGATGGCACACAGGCAGCAGCTGCTGTGACGCTTTACAGCTTTAGTCGACAAAAATATTTTTAATAAGGTGGTTTACTTTCGCGGACTAAAATGCTATACTGGCATCAGTACCCGAAAAGGGAGAAAGAAGGAGAGACGATCATGGTTCGAACCGCAAAGTCCAAGATCGGAAAGAAAGAAAAGAATGACCGGCTGTATAAGGCCATTCTGATGCTGGAGACGGAGGAGGAGTGCTATAACTTCTTCCAGGATCTGTGCACGGTGTCTGAGCTGCGGAGTATGGAGCAGCGCTATGAGGTAGCCACGCTGCTGAACGATGGGATGATCTACAACGACATTCTGGAGCGCACCGGCGCATCCAGCGCTACCATCAGCCGAGTGAACCGCAGCTTGATCTACGGCAACGGCGGGTATGAGAGCGTGCTGGAGAAGATGAAGGAGAAAGAGAAGAAATGAGCTGCTACGAGGCGCTGGCCGGTTCATATGACGCGCTGACCGAGGATGTGGGCTATGGAAAGCGGCTGGATTTCATCGAGAAGCTGCTGTGCCGCAGCCGTATCCCGGTGAAGCTGGTGCTGGACCTGGCCTGCGGCACCGGGACCATGAGTTGGCTGCTGACGCAGCAGGGCTACGAGGTCATCGGCGTGGACGGCAGCGAGGATATGCTGGCGGCGGCCATGAGCAAGGGCGGGGAGACACAGGGCGTGCCGCCTGTCTTCCTGCACCAGTCCATGCCGAAGCTGGACCTGTACGGTACGGTGGACGCGGCGGTGTGCTGTCTGGACAGTCTCAACTACCTGACGGACCCAAAGGACGTACAGCGGACGTTCCGGCGGCTGCATCTGTTTGTGGCCCCCGGCGGGATGCTGGTGTTCGACGTGAACACCGCGGCTAAGCTGGCGGCGCTGGACGGTCAGGTATTTCTGGATGAGACGGAGGATACCTACTGCGTGTGGCGGACGGAGTACCACAGGGGCCTTTGTACCTACTACATGGACCTGTTCCGCCGCCGCGGCGACGGCGCATGGCGCCGCAGCGCGGAGGTGCACCGGCAGCGGGCCTACTCTGTGGAGGAACTGACCGCCTGGCTGGCAGCGGCGGGCTTTGGCGATGTTCGGGTCTACGGCGATATGCGTATGCGCCGGCCCCGTGCGGATGAGCAACGGGTCTACATCAGCTGTGTCCGCAAATAAAGCGGCCCGGTACTCGGGCGGATCAAAAGGAATGACCGCGCCCCGCCCTTTTGGGCGGGGCGTGTGAGGCGAAAGAGGGTTATATCTATGGCAGATCGTATCGTAAGAGCTATTTCCACCGACGGCATGGTGCAGGCGGCGGCCATTTGCAGCCGTGGCCTGACGGAGCGCGCCCGGCAGATACACAAGACGCTGCCTGTGGCCACGGCGGCGCTGGGCCGCACACTGGCGGCGGCGTCCATGATGGGCAACGCACTGAAAAGCGACGGCGCCAGCCTGACGCTGCAATTCAAGGGCGGCGGTCCGCTGGGCACGGTGCTGGCCGTCAGCGACAACGAGGGCAACGTGCGGGGCTACGTGACCAACCCCCATGTGGACCTGCCTCTGCGGCCGGACGGCAAGCTGGATGTGGGCACGGCCGTGGGTCATGAGGGCACATTGACGGTCATCAAGGACCTGCACATGAAGGAACCCTACGTGGGCACCATCGACCTGCTGGGCGGCGAGATCGCCGAGGACGTGGCGGGCTATTTCGTGGAATCGGAGCAGATCCCCACCGCCTGTGCCCTGGGCGTACTGGTGGACCGTGACCAGAGCGTCAAGGCCGCCGGCGGGTATCTTATCCAGCTGATGCCCGGCGCAGGTGAGGACGTCATCACCAAGGTGGAGGGCGGCATCATGGCCGCGGGGCCGGTTTCGGCGCTGCTGGACAAAAACGACGACCCGGAGCAGCTGCTGCGGGATGTGATGAGCGACTTTGACCTGAAGATACTGGAGACGTGCCCGGTATCCTACAGGTGCTATTGCAGCCGGGAACGGGTGGAACGGGCGCTGATCTCCCTGGGCCGGAACGAGCTGGAGCAGATGCTGGCGGAACAGGGCGGCTGCCAGCTGACGTGCCAGTTCTGTGACGCGGTGTACGACTTCTCGGCGGAGGACCTGAAGGGCCTGCTGAAAAATATGTAAGGAAAAGGACAAAAATTGAAAAATTTTTGTTGACAGATGCGGATGGGAACGTTATAATATGCCTTGTCGTTTGAACGACAGGTACGGGAGCATAGCTCAGCTGGTTAGAGCACCTGCCTTACAAGCAGGGGGTCACTG
>OLOW01000088.1_pt1 | contig 48389 bp, 35 predicted proteins | sample 1672801 | NCBI WGS metagenome assembly OLOW01 (sample SAMEA3136725, study PRJEB25190) | human gut metagenome | biome: human gut; feature: human-associated habitat; material: faeces | place: Austria | collected 2013 | reverse complement strand
AGATGGAAGCTGTTCTTGATGACCCCTATATTCTGATTACCGAGAAAAAAATCAGTGCACCCTTCGGGGCGCGCACGCTCACAAAAGTGGTGTGGCTAAGGCTTTGGGCACCGGAGGAAAGCAAGTGTCCTGTAGGCCCGTGTCACCGAAGGTGCACTGTGACCCAAAGGTGGGGCGCGAAACAAGCCGAGGGTCCGGCCAGCCTTCCGTGCCGATTGAGCAAACGGGAATCTGCTCCAAACGCCGCCCTTTGTCAGCATTCCTGAAAGACAGCAGGCGGGGGCTGAGCGGGTTTTCCGTCAAGACGGGCGAGGCGTTGCCGCTTCAGAACCGCGCCGCACAGCAATTTGCTCACGTTTCGTTCGTGCGGCGAAGGTTCCTCCGCCTGAGCGACAGCGCCGCCAGCACCAACGACAGCACCGCCATCAGTGCCCACAGGCCGGGCATGCTTTGGTCGCCTGTCAGCGGCAGCTGCGTGACGCGAAGGGTGGCTGCTGCGGAAACAATCTGGTCAAAGTTCCCGTCTGTCACAATGCAGCGCACCTGCAGACCATCCATGCCATGGTTCGCTGTCAGAGACAGAACCGCTTCCTGCGTCCCTGCCACATCCGTCCATACGCCGGTTTCTCCTGTGCGTATCTGCCAGCGGTAGGCATAGGGGAATGTGCCGCCGGCAGCCTCCACTTGAAACTGTGCCGTTTCTCCCATGATCACCGTCATGTCGGCGGGCTGACGCACAAAGACCAGCGGTTCCTCACGCAGCCGAATGACAAAGCGATTGTCGGCGACCTCTGCCTCCTGGTACTCCTTTCCGGAAATCTCCACCGTCACCTCGGCGGGGTCGGAAGCGCCCGCTAGCCATGCCACCGGCAGCGTGATCGTGTGCGTGCGTCCGTCCACAATCTCCTCCGGGAACACATAGCGGAAGGTTTCCGCTTCTTCGTCGCCGTCAGCCCATGCGCGCAGGGTTACGCCCCCTGTGCGCGAGCTTCGTCCGTCTGCCGCAGCGCGATTGAGGATGGTCATCTCCAGCATGCGCTCGCCACCGCGTGTAAAAACGCGGTAGTCCAGTTCCAGGTCCTCCGCAGAGGTGTCCACCGTTTCCGAGTCAAAGGTGATATCGTTGCTCAGGGAATATGGGACTGCACTGCTTCGGGCAGAAGCAGGCGGTGTAATCTGCACGCTGCCGTCCTCCATGAGCGCGACTTCATAGATCAACGGGACCTCCTCCGACGCTCTCGACGCGCCCTGACCACCCTCCACCGAAACCACGGAGGTCCAGTTGGAAACGGTATACAGCTTGGTAACCTGCAGCTGGATGAGGTAGTCGCCCTCCCATTCCGGAGCAACCCGCAGAGAGGCCTTGTAGCAGGCTGAGGCGCCGGGCATCAATAGCCCCGTCTGTGCCCAGCTCTCGCCGCCACTGTTTGTGGAAGAGGAAGCATAGCGCGTTACGCTGCGCTTGAGATACCACGTATCGCCATTGTTGCCGTCGCTGAAACCGTTGATCCGGTATATGCCGCTGGCGCCCTGGGTATGGCTGTCATAGGCCGGAATGCCGGTGCTGCCGGAATCCGATCCCACTACGGTGTTGCGGTTATTCTTTTCGTTGAGACAATCCACATGAAGGCTCTGCACCTTGGAGCGGTTGCCCTTGCTGTCCTGCTCGAAGACGTCGATATCAAACCCGCTGATGGAGACGTTGCCGTTGTTGCGCAGGGTAAGCAGCATTTCGGAATAGCTGCCGGCGGTTACCATGCTGTATTCCATGTCCGCGCTTTCGATATCCAGCCCGGTGACCAGCTGGAGGGGAAAGCTGTAGACCGTGCCCTCCACAGCGTCCGAACCGTTGGCGTCGCTGTCGGTTATGTAGTAACCCACCCCGCCTTCGGACAGGTATACGCTCACCGGTACGTCAGCGGCCTTTTCGGGCGTGATATCCGCCAGGGACAGGATGGCGGAAACCATGTTTTTCTCCGCGTCATAGGCTACGGCACGGATGAGATAATGGGTGGGATCGCCGCTGTTTTCGGGAATGACCGTCTCCATCCAGTAGAGATAGGTGATGCCGGCAATGGTCTGAATCTGGAAAGCAGCGGCGGGAATATCCACATCAAAGTCGGTCAGGGTTACCTGGGTAAGGAATTTATCCCTGGGGATCACGACGCTGTCGATCGGGGAGTAAACCTTGTTGTTGAAATGTTCCACGCGTGCGCCGTACAGCCGGTATTGCCGGCTGTCGGAACCGTCCGCCTTGAGGTAGAACACATCATCCACCTGGACGGTTCCGGTTTCTTCGTGGGAGAGCACGCGCATGGCCGCAATGCGGCCGGTATCCAGCACATATTCGCCTTTGGCGCCGTTGTCGGAGGAGGTGTTCTGGCCCTGACCCACGCTGTGCACAAGGCGCATACTGTCGCTGACGGTCCCGTTGGCCTGCTCTCCCTCCAGTGCATAGACGGACAGGAATTGGTTCACGCGGCTTACGTGCTGGGCGCTGCCGGGAAGCGTGAGCAGTCGGTGCTGGCCCGATGTGCTCTGCGAGATCAGAGTGGCATCATGCAGGGAGGCATATCCGTCGCTCAGCACCAGATAATTGTGTACCAGCGCGGTCCGCCGGCCCTGCGTCTGCTCGTCTCCCGCACCCAGCATCATCAGAACGCCGTAGTAGTTGCTGCTCTTACCCACTATCTCGGAATTGCCGCGGCTCACATAGGCGTCAACCTCCAGACTGGGCTTAAGGTAATATCCGTCCAGCTTCTTTTCGATCGTCGGGTAAGCGTTCAAAAGCGGCTCCGGCCTGACCTCCAGCACGCCCCCAACGGCCTGCACAAAGAACAGCGACGCATAGCAGCCGTCCGAAACAGGTTCGTAGGAAGAGATGCGCTGACCGTCCGCATAGGTGGTTGTGCGCTCTGTAAAATTGTCGGTTGACAGCACGGCCACCACCGCACCGGACAGGCTGAGTCCGTTTGCCGGGGCAACGTCGAAATCATAATCCCAGCGATCCCTGGCCGCCTGGGAGTACCAGTTTTCCAAGGTGCCGGTCGTCCCGGTGGAAAGGTTGATCCATGTCAGCCGCATTTCGTCGGCAAGATAGAAGCCGTATACATCTCCACCCAGCTCGGCATATTTCATCTCGGGCATGCTCATGGACAGGGGCGTTTGTGTCTTTTTGGTCACGTTTACCAGCAGGTCGGGGTTAAGGGCGGCGCCGTTGAAGGTTTCCGTCTCTTCCTGCGAAGACATCAGCGAGGGTGCGGACGTCAGGGCGCGTCCGGATTTTCCGCGCGAATCATAGAGAGGAATGTCGCCGCTGTTCCAGATCGTAAACTTCCACTTTGCAAAGAAGATCTTCACCAGCAGATAGGCGCCGCCTCCGGCCGAAACGCGCAGATACTTATCCCCGCCGGTCAGCATGACCAGGAAGCTGATGTATCCGTAGCCGTTGATGCTGATGCTCAGCACGTTTTTGGCTCCGATCCCCGCCGCAAAGCCGATCTGCAGCCGGATCATGACGGACATACCGCTGGTGCTGGTATCCAGTTTCAAATTGTGGAGGCTGGGCCAGCCGTTGTCCTTCCAGCTCACGCCCATTTCCACGCCCAACATGCCTGCCGCCGATACGGACAGAGACAGACCTGCGCTGAGGAAAAAGGCGCTGATCTGCGTGGTCATCTCCACACCGAAGGTGGCGGTCACGCCCAGCATGGCCTGCCCCCGGATGGAGCCCTCCCTGTCGCTGTCCTTGAGGTAGCGTCCCTGAAGGACGAAGAAGAACCCGGCCTCCGCCGTAAAGCTGCCCAGGAACTGAAACCGTTTGCTTTCCTGCCCCTTCCATACGGCCTGCGCCTTGGCAAACTGCTTGGCGAAGTAGCCCTCTTTTTCTACTTCGCGCTGGCGCTTTTCCAGGTCAGCCTGGTCCTGTGTTTTCCATAGAGCGGCATCGTCTGCGCCCGTGACATCCTTCATGGAGATGCCCATGGCAAAATAGGCGCTGCCGTCCAGATTGATGCCGATTTGGGGAATGTACTTGGAGGGCAGGTCGAAGCCGATGGAGGACCCTGCCAGAAAGCTGGGCAGGCTTGAAGGAAGGGTGAACCCCAGTCCGCCCAGGGACAGAATGCTGCTCATGGCTCCGCTCTGATCAAAGAGCGGGCCATCCAGCACACCGCGCTGTACCATCAACTGGGTATCAAAGGTCTGACTGGTTCCATCCCCGGCGGTCAGGCGCACGCTCACCTTTGCTCCGGGCTTGAATTTGCGGAGCCAGTCGCCCTTGAAGCTGAAAACCTGATTTTTACCCGCTACGCCCGAATAGGAGCCGCCGCTGGCCGCCTTTCCGTCGGTGGAAACATAGGTCAGCTCGACGGTAAACGTCCCCTGCGCGCACACCTGCACAGACAGATCCTGCGACGCGTCGTTGGCAGGGCTGTAGTATACGCCAAGCTCCTGAGCAAAAGCGTCCTTGCCGTTAAAGGTGATGGAAGATACATAGGGTGATCCGTCGTCAGCGATCAGGGTGATGGCGCTGAATACGCCGCCCTTTTTCACGGAGGTTTTGGCCACGAAGACGTCGCGGTAACCCGCCTTTTCCACGCGGATGCTCACATTCATGTAGCCGTCGCTGTCGGGAGAAAAGTCCTTGACGGCAAAAATGGCATGGCCGCTGGTATCGGTAAGCAGGGTTTTTGCTGCGCCACCCGCATCCAGATCGGCCACTGTGACCGTGACTCCCTCGGCCGCCGTATGGTCAGGCAGGGAGACGCAGATGCCGAAGCTGTTGTCGTTAAGCACGGTGATCTTCATGTCGGGCTCGGCCGTGCCTGCGGACAGCCGCTGCATGCGGGTGGAGGCTGGGACGGGAATGCCCAGTGCATCCCGGGAAAGGGTCCTTTCCTGTACGGGAGAGGGCTGCAGCAGCTGCGTGGTCAGCTGGGACAGATCGCTGGCGGAGGCACGGAGCTCCGTCGTGCCGGCGCCCAGCAGCGCGCGCCATTCGGCAAGGCTCTGTTCCCAGGACGGGTAGTGCTGCACCACGGCGGGAATGATGGCGCGGATGGTTTCGGAGGCTTCCCTGATGCTCCGGCCGTACTGAATGCGTTCCTTTTCGGAATATTCCGCGTTAAAAGGCGCGTTGCGGTTGGTGTAGATGTAATCGCTCTGCGCCACAAGCTCGTCATGATCGTAGGAAAGATCGTCCATCATGGCACGCAGGTTGGCTGTGAGGCTGTCCAGCTGGGCAAGCGACCCATTGCCGGACGTGAGCTCAGCGTAGCGCTGGGGATCGCTGAGGAGAAGGTCGGCCAGGGCTTTTTCCACGTCCTGCGCCGTATCCATGAGTCCCTTGAGATCATGCTCGATCAGCCGCTCCAGGTATCCGGCAATCTGGGCGGCGTTCATATTCTCGCTGGGCGTCATGCCATCATGCCAGCCGGCCGCGTCCTCGTCAAGGCCGGACAGCGCCACCGCAGCCTCCAGCTCCGCCTCAGAAATCAGAAAGCGTTCGCCGTCTGCCAGCGCTTCCAGTGGCAGCGCCTGCAGAAAGAGCAGCGCGGAAAGTGCCGCGGCCAAGAATCGCTTGAACATGTCCTGCCTCACTTCACCTTTCATTCGTCGCTGGAGAGCACCGAGGAATCCGTAACGATTTCATAGTCCGATCGCCATGCCTGCATCAGCGATTCGAGCTTTTCCAGCTGCGCGGCTTCGAGTGCGGAATTTTCCAAGGCAGCATTTTCCTCCTCGGTCAGCACATGCGCGCCGCCCGGCTCATCGCTCATGTATTTGATGATGTGTACGCCGGCCGTGGTCAGCACCGGGCCGCTCACATCGCCCGGCTGCTCGAGCGCCGCGGCCGCCGCACGAAACGCCTCGGCCCAGTTTTCGCTCTGCGGGTGAAACAGGAAGCCAGGATCTTGTACATCCTGATGCGTGGAATCGATGCTGTATTCCGCCATCAGGGCTTCAAAGCTCTCGCCCTGCTCCAGACGTGCGGCAATCTCCTGCGTCTTTTCTGCAAGCGCCGGCACAGCCTCCTGGCTCTTGGCGCCGTATTCCTCCAAGAGTGCCGTCACATTCGCATCGGCCTCATCATAGGCGGCCTTGTAGGGGGTGATGTCCAGGCCATCCGCCGCAGCCCTTGCCAGTGCGTCGTAAGCCTCGTCCTTGACCGCCTGCGCCTGCTGTACGCGCGCATCGATCTGCTCCAGCGCCTCGGTGATTTCCTGCGGATAGGCCAGCAGAATGTGCTTGATGCGGCGGTACCCCTCCGGCGTACAGAACGCCTCGTTGCCCGCCAGCAGGATCTCCGACTCATAAAGCGGAATATCGTTTTCATAGCGCAGCCGGTCCGGACTGACAAAGGCGTCCAGATAATACTGCAAAATCTGAGCAGGGGTGACGGTTACATCGCCGCAGTAGAGGGCCAGGATGCGGCGGTACCGCTCGGAGGCCAGCGCTTCCTGATAATAGGCGTCCACGGTGTAGCCCTGCTCCTCCAGCCATTGGCTCACCTGCGCTTCGCTGACCTCTTCCCCGGATGCGGTCAGTTCCTGATACAGGCCCTGCCATACGCTTTCATACAGGTTTTGGGCATAGGTACGCAGGCTTTGCGCCTGTTCCTCCGTGATGATGTCCTGACCTGCCTCGCGGAGCTTATTCTCAATCAGCCCCAGACCGATGAAGTGGTCAATCGTATCCGCCGCCAGCTGTTCCCGGTCGGCCTGGCTCAGCTCTATCCCCATGGCGGCATAGTAATCCAGCGCGGATTGGTAGGAAAACCGCACCACCTCAGGCGAATAGGATACATCGCCCACACGTACCGCGGGGAGCTCCTCCGCCTGCGCGAAGGATAGCAGCAAGAGGGTCACCAGCATCCAGCACAGCGTCGTTTTCAGCTTCATTTCTTTTGCATTCTCCTTGTTTTCCGCAAATGAGTCAGGCTTCTTGATGAGCGGGAGAGGAACCCGTGACGGAAATCGAAATGATAACCTTTGTGAGCATAGCAGATTTCACCACTTTGTACCAGTGCCTTTTTAGATTCTTCAAAGAATTGTAATGCAATTTACATACGCGCAGACCGGGCAGGGCAGGAAAACGGCGGACAGGGTCCAGCCGGAGTTTGGGGTTTTTCCGTCAGAGCAAAACATATCTGCTGGCACGGGCCCTGTCGCGCTAACAGCTGCTTCCTGTGCAGGCGTCGCAACCGTCCCGGGGAGAATGGCTGCCAAATGCGGCAACAGGATTTCCTGCTTCCAATGACCGGTACACCTCGCGACGACAAAAGGAAAATAATTGAAGGGAACCATAGGCCCTGCCTTGCCTTTTTCCTCCCGCCGTGATACAATCACCCCATCAGGAAGGAAGTGAAGACGATGGATTCCATACGCATCGTCGTGATTGGCGCGGGCGCCATCGGCGGAGTCACGGCCGCGCTGATGAAGCAGGGAGGAAGCGATGTGACGCTGGTGTGCAAGCATCAGGAGATCGCGGATATCGCCTCCGGCAGAGGCCTGCACATCACGGGCGTAAGGGGCGAGCACATGGTGCACCTGGACGCTGTGGCCGATATTGCCGAACTGGACGGAACCTATGACGTGGCGCTGATCGCCACCAAGGCCTACGATATGCCCGCCTGTGCGCGGGCGCTGTTGCCCTATCTGAAAGACAATTCGCTGGTTCTGAGCCTGCAGAACGGCATTTGCACCGATGCGCTGGCCTCCGTTGTGGGCAAAGAGCGCACAGTGGGGTGCGTGATCGGCTGGGGCGCAACCATGCTCGGACCGGGCGAGCTTGCTGTGACCAGCAAGGGAGAGTTTCTCATCGGACGCATCAGCGGCGATCAGGAGGCGTTGGAACCCATCCGGCGCGCCATGAATGCAGCCGCACCGACGGTCATTACGCCGGATATCTATGCGGAGCTGTATTCCAAGCTGATTGTCAACAGCTGCATCACCTCGCTGGGGGCCATCTGCGGCCTGTATTTGGGGCAGATGCTCCGCAGAAGCCAGGCGAGGCGCATCTTTCTGGGCATCATCCGCGAGGCGATGGATGTGGCGCATGCCCAGGGCCTGAAGGTGCCGCCCTTTGGCGGAAGGCTGGACTATGACAAGCTGCTGGCCGGGGATGGAGCGCTGGACAATCTGCGCCGGCACGCCATGATCCTGCTGGTGGGGCTCAAGTACCGGCGGCTGAAAAGCTCCAGCCTGCAATCGCTGGAGCGGGGACGGCCCACCGAGATTGACTATTTCAACGGCTTTATCGCGCAAAAAGGCGAGGAGCTGGGCGTGGATTGTCCCATCAACCGTCGCTTGACCGTCATGATCAAGGAAATCGAGGGCGACAAGCGCAGCATCAAGGTCGCCAATCTCTACGATCCTGTGTTCTGTGCGCAAAAGAGTGCGCGTCACAGCGCAAAGGCCTGATCGCAAAGCAAAAAGACCGCTTCGGAAGGAAGAAAACCTCCCGAAGCGGTCTTTCTTGAAGGGTTACGCGTCGCGGTAGCCGTTGGGATTATTGCTCTGCCAACGCCAGGAATCGCGGCACATGTCGTCCAGCGTCTTTTCCGCCTGCCAGCCAAGCAGCTCTTTGGCCTTGGTGGGGTCCGCGTAGCAGCGGGCCACATCGCCCGGCCGGCGGTCTACGATGACATAGGGAATCCGGATGCCGTTGACACGCTCGAAGGTATTGACCAGATCCAGCACGCTGTATCCCGTACCGGTACCGAGGTTGAACACCTCGCAGCCGCTGTGCTGCATCAGATAGTTGCAGGCCGCCACATGGCCGCGCGCCAGGTCCACCACATGGATGTAATCGCGTACGCCCGTGCCGTCGTGCGTGGGATAGTCGTTGCCGAACACGCGCAGCTGCTGGAGCTTTCCGCTGGCCACCTGGGTGATGTAGGGCATCAGGTTGTTGGGAATGCCCACGGGATCTTCCCCGATGAGGCCGCTTTCGTGCGCGCCGATGGGGTTGAAGTAGCGCAGCAGCGCCACCGACCAGTCGGGATAGGCATGCGCCACGTCCTTGAGAATCTGCTCGATCATGTACTTGGTCCAGCCATAGGGATTGGTGCATCCGCCCGTATGCATGCTTTCCACCAGCGGCATCTCATCAGACATACCATAGACCGTCGCGGAGGAGCTGAACACAATGCGCTTGACGCCGTGCTTGCGCATCACCTCACACAAGGTGAGGGTGCTGTCCAGGTTGTTGCGGTAGTATTCGAGAGGCTTCCCCACACTTTCGCCGACAGCCTTGTACCCCGCAAAGTGGATGACCGCGTCAAACGAATGGGAGGCGAACACCTTGTCCAGTTCTGCGGCGTTGGTTACGTCCACGTTATAGCAGCACACATGCTGCCCGGTGATGGTTTTCAGGCGGTCGAGCACATGCTCGCTGGCGTTGTAGAAGTTATCCACGATAACGGCCTCGTGGCCGGCTTTGAGCAGCTCCACATAGGTGTGGGAACCGATGAAGCCCGCGCCGCCCGTGAGAAGGATTTTCATGAAGCGCACGTTCCTTTCCTGTTCAGTTAAAACAGCTTCTCGGGATAGGTGCCGTCCTCGTGCATCTTTTTGAGCTCGGCCTGCACATAGGGCTTATCCTCGTGGTAGGTCACGCCGAACCACACCGCGTCGGTAGAGAGCACATCCACCTTCAGGCCGTCCTCGTGCATGAGCTGGTCCACGAGCACGGGCAGCACATATTCGGCCTTGAGCTCGGTGGGGGAGAGGCTCTTGAGGAAAGCGGTGAAGCGCTCCTCAGCCTTATCAAACAGCCAGGGCGTGAAGCCGAAGAAGTTCATGCTGACCAGGCTTTCGGGATTGAGAATGACGCCGTTTGGGTCCTTCTCGGTATCGCGGATGGTGCCGTCGGGGAAGGGCTGGATCTTGTAGGTTTCGGTCACGGAAGTCAGGTGGCCGTTTTCATCCACATCGCACACGCCACGGGTGACATGGCCATGCTCGCTGACGGTGTTTTTCAGATAGTAGCCCACCATGCAGGCGTGTTTTTCGGGAGCGAGCTTTTCCAGATGGTCCACCATGGTCTTGAAGGCGCTGGTGCCATAGTAATCATCCGCGTTGATGACGGCGAAGGGCTCGTGGATCAGGTCCTTGGCCGCCAGAATAGCCTGCACCGTGCCCAGGGGTTTGGTACGCTCGGCGGGGATGGAGCAGCCCGCAGGCAGATTGCCAAGCTCCTGGAAGGCGTATTCCACCTTCACAGTGCCCTTGACCACGTCGCCCACCAGTTCGCGGAAGCGGTCCTCAAAGTCATGCTTGATGATGAATACGACCTTGTTGAACCCCGCCTTCACGGCATCGTAGATGGAGTAGAGCATCAGCACCTCGTTATGAGGACCCATGCCGTCAATCTGCTTGTTTCCGCCGTAACGCGAGCCCATACCGGCGGCCATGATCACTAAGGTTTTATCCATGTTGATCAATCCTTTCTCCCGTATCTGTTTATGCTCGACCCGTCTTACGGCGGGGGAAAGCTGGCTTATAGCGCCGTGCGCAAAGGCTGTTTGCCCTTACCCCTGCGGGAGCCGGTCTTTTTTCCCCGGCCGCCTGAGGCCGGCCCGGCAAGGGAAACCGGCCGGGGTTCCACGCGCATCTCCGGGCAGTCTACAGGCTTGTCCTCAAAGCCCTCTGTGCTGTCGCGGCGGAAAAAGACCGTCAGGGTGCGCAGCATGAGCTTGAAGTCGTAGGAAAGGGAAAAGTTTTCGATGTAGAGGAGGTCCAAAATCGCCTTGTCCTTGGGACTGGTATTGTACTTGCCCTCGATTTGCGCAAGGCCGGTCAGCCCCGCCTTCATCTGCTGGCGGTAGGCGAATTCGGGTACCTCGCGAGTGTAGCGGTCCACATTTTCCAGCATCTCCGGACGGGGGCCCACGATGCTCATGTCGCCGCGCAGCACGTTCCACAGCTGGGGCAGCTCGTCAATGCGGTACTTGCGCAAAAAGCGGCCCACCGGGGTGACGCGCACATCATCCTTGCGGGCGGAAAGGCAGTTTTCCTCCTCGCGGTTTTCCGGATACATGGTGCGGAACTTGATGATCTGAAAGATGCGCCCATTGATGGTGGCGCGATCCTGCCGGAACAGCACCGACCCGTTGCCGCTGGCTTTGAGCACGATGGCGGTGGCCAGCATCACGGGACTGGTCAGCACCAGCCCGGCCATGCTGATGACGATGTCGCACGCGCGCTTGAGAAACATCTGCGTAAGGGTAAGCTCCATGCGGTGGATGAACAGAAAGGGCGCGTCATCCAGAATGTTTTGCTGGGCGGTGGAGATGACCACATCCTCCAGCTCGGCCAACAGGTAAATGGTTTTGTTGTGCTTGTAGCAATAGGCTTCCAGCAGGGCTTCCTCCGTATCGGGAATGCCCGCCAGAAATACCACGTCGTGGTCCTGAATGGTCTGCTTTACGTCCGGGCATTCGTAGTGGACCACGTCGGTCAGCCGGTAGCGCTGGCGAAACGTGGCCATTTTGGAGGCTACGTGCTCAGCCAGCTCCTGGGAAGACGCGACGATGCAGCAGTCCAGCGGCGGATTGATGCGGAAATAATACCGGTAGCCGAGCGCTACAAAGAGATAGATCATGAGCAGCTGCAAAATGAAAGCCCCAAACAGCAGGGCCAGGTCCTCGCCCCAGAAGGTAAAGCTGGGGTTGGCATCCGGGTTGTTGGGGTTGGTGTTCATGATCTGCAGCATCACGTAGGTGATCAGATCTGTAAAAAACGTGGCCAGCGATATGCTGGCAAAGACGGACCGCATTTTTTTGACGCCGATCTCATAGCCGCCATACACCACGCTGAGGAGCAGCATGGTCAGCACAAACGTAGCTATCGTGGTGCCGGCGGTACGGCTGATGTTCAAAATGGCCTCGTTGGTAATCGAAAGCATGCCAAAAAAGGACACGAACAGCGATGCATATAAAAGCGCCTGGAAGCATAGCTTCATCAGCTGTGTGGCATAAAAGCGTTTGCGTTGCATAGACGCCTCCATCAGTGCGGGCCCTGTCGGGGGAGAATGACACCGCCCCGAAAAAAGCCCATATACCTTACACAGCATAGCACGGCATTTGGAATGTGTCAAGCGCGGTCAGGGCCCAGAAGCCGCCCGACGGCTGCGGCCAGCGCCTCCACATCGGTTTCGGTGTTGTAGATGCCCACGCTGGCGCGGCAGGCGCCCGTGTGCAGCGTGCCAAGCCACTGATGCACGGAGGGAGCACAGTGCAGCCCGGCGCGCAGGGCGAAGCCGTCGTGGGCCAGCGCGTCGCACAGCTCGCCGGGGTCCATGGCGGTGGGCACAAAGCTGACTACGCCCACCTTGGGCGCGGCGGGGTGGCCCAGCACGCGCACGCCGCGCAGGGCGGACAGGCGCGTGCGCAGGTCGCGCGCCAGGAAATCCTCGTACTGCTCAATTTCCTCCCTGTGAGACAGCGCGAAGCGCGCTCCAACCAGCAGGCCCGCAATCCCCGGCAGGTTGGCGGTGCCGCTTTCGTAGCGGTCGGGAAGCTGTTCGGGCTGAATCATGCTTTCGCTCTGCGAGCCGGTGCCGCCCACCACCAGCGGCCGGGGCAGCATGCCGCGGCCCAGCACCAGCACGCCCGTGCCGTGCGGACCCAGCAGTCCCTTGTGACCCGGCATGGCGATCATGTCCGCGCCCAGCGAGGATAGTGATACATCCAGAATGCCCGCCGTCTGTGCGGCATCCACCAGCAGGGGGACACCGTAAGGCTTGAGCGCGCGGGACAGCTGCTGCACCGGCTGCACCACGCCTGTCACGTTGCTGGCATGGCAGATCACGCATAGTGCGGTGCGCGGCGTAATGGCGGCAGTCAGCGCCTCCGGAGCGATCAGCCCCAGGCTGTTGGGCGCGAGCATGCGCACGCGGATGGCCCCCTGCTCCTCCAGCCCCTTGAGCACGCGCATCACGGCATTATGCTCGGCGTGGGAGCAGATCACCTCGTCTCCTTCGCACAGCGTGCCGCGGATGGCGGTGTTGAGCGCCTCGGTGCAGCTGGGGAAAAAGATGACGTTTTCGGGCGCGGGCGCGTCAAACGCCTCGGCCAGCAGCTCGCGGCACCGCTGAATAATGCGTCCCCCACACAACGAGAGCGCATGCCCTGAACGCCCCGGATTGCCGCCGAGCTTCTGCAGTGTGCCCGCCATGGCGCGCACCACCATGGGCGGTTTGGGAAACGAGGTGGCGGCGTTGTCCAGATAGATCATCTCGAAAACCTCCTTCGAGGCCCCACACACGCGGGCCGCTCTACGCATACTGTATGAGCAGGGAGGGGGGAAATGAACCCATGCAGCAGGAAGTTTTCGGGATCGCGTCGTTTCGCTCGCGGCAGCAGGTACTTAAGTTTGAAGGCGCGCTGCGCCGCGCTGGTGTGCGCGTATCGGTCATCACCACGCCGCGCGATGTGTCGGTGGGGTGCGGGCTGAGCATCCGCTTTGAGCTGAATGATGCGCGGCATGTGATGGAGGTGTATGAGCAGCTCCATCCCTCAAACCTGATCGGCTTCTATCGCGTGGAGCGCGAAAATGGTCAGCGCACGGTGACAAGGCCGCTGTAAACGGCTTGCCAGACGGTCCCCGGCAGGAGTATGCTTGCCGGGGACCGCTTTTTTCTCGCACCGGTGCAACCTTCAGGGCTCCCGGCGCTTCTAATGGAGGAAAGGGGGAGGAACATGGACAAGCAGACCTTTTCCGAGGCGGTTCAGCGAATGGAGCGCAGCCTGTACCGTGTGGCCATGAGCTATACCGGCAACGTGCCGGACGCGGCCGACGCGGTGCAGGAGGCGCTGCTGCGCGCGTGGAACCGGCGCGACACCCTGCGCGACGAGCGCTACTTCGATACGTGGCTCATGCGCGTTGTGATCAACGAGAGCAAGACGCTGCTGCGCAGGAGGCGGCGCGTGCTGCCCATGGCGCAGCCGCCCGAACTCCGCGCGGCCGAGCCACCCGGCGCGGATGTGGCGCTGTATGAAGCACTGTTCAGCCTGCCGCCCAAATACCGCGTGCCGCTCATACTGACGTGCCTGGACGGATACACCATGCGCGAAGCCGCGCACATGCTGGGCGTGCCGGAAGGCACGGTGAAGGCGCGGTTACACCGCGCACGCCTACAGCTCAGGGAGAGACTGGGAGAGGAGGAAACAGACGATGCGTGAAAAAGATCTGGACCGCGCCTTTGGCAATACGCCGCCCGCGTTCACCGGGCGAATCCATCAGACACTTGCACAGCTGGAGGACAAACCCCGTCGCATTCCGCGCCTGCGCGCGGCGCTGATCGTGGCAGCGGTGCTGGCGCTGCTGTGCGGCATTGCCTACGCGGTGATCATGCAGGGGCAGGCATGGTATTACAACAACCGGTTCACCGCCTATCAGGAACACGAGCCCCAGAAGCACCAGGCCATCATGGATAACCTACAGATCGTGACGCTCCAGGAGCAGACGGAGGGAACGCCCGTGCGCGTGACCGTGCAGGACGCGGCATGGGTCCCGCAGGAGAAGCTGCTGACGGTATCGCTGCGCGCCGTAGAGGCTGACCCGCAGACGCAGGAACTGCATCCCATGTGGAACCTGGACCCTGACGGCAGCTACGTGGGGGATGACGCGGAGGCGCTGGCCGAGGACGAGGAGGCCCGGAGCGAGCATTGGCTGCTCACGGAAAAGGGCTTCGGTCCCGTGCGGGAGATGATGAACGATGGCTCGAAGGAACTGCTGCTCTTTGAGGCGGATCGGGTACTGCTGGGCACCCCGGACAATGCGGTGGAAATATTGGGGAATGGCAGCAGCATGGACAGCTTTGTGGGGGAGGACGGCGCGGTCATCACCGTGCTTAAGATGGAGCTTCCCTGGATGGATGAGGGCTACGAGGCGCAGATCATGGCCCTTGAGGGCATGGAGGAAGCGCAGAAGGAGCGCCTCGTGACGCAGGCCCGTGCCGCGCGGGAAGCGCTGTTGGTCCAGACCGGCGGCGAGCTGAGCCTGTGCGTGCCCTACGAGGTGTCCACCTATGTGGAGGGAGACGACGAGGCCCTTTACTGCGGAGGGGTGAAAGGCTGGGTCAGCTTCCGCATCCGGGTGGAGGAAACCGCACAGTAAAGAAAAAGAAAGGCAGCCGTCCCAAATCCGCACTTGCGTGAGGGTGGGACGGCTGCTTTCACATTGAAAAAAAGATGTCCGAAGCCGGCAGGCTGCGCTTGAGGGGTTCGCGTTTTTGTGACCGCGTCGCAGGCGCAGGGGAAAGCACTGTGACAAGCAAACGCCCCGTGCTTTCCGGCACGGGGCGTTCAATGTCCAATCGGCGATCCCATCAGGCTTCCACGTTGGACTTGGAGGGCAGCGCACGCTGCACGTTGCCGCTGCGCAGGCAACGGGTGCACACATTCAGACGCTTGGCCTGACCATCGACCACGACGCGGACGCGCTGCACGTTCGGCGCCCAAATGCGGTTGGTCTTGCGGTTGGAGTGGCTCACGTTGTGGCCGCTCATGGAGCCCTTCGCACAAACCTCACAAAACTTGCCCATCACTACACCTCCTAACGGGAGTTTGCATTCATAACAGCCTGTCTATTGTATCATGGTTTGCATGCTTTGACAAGAGAAAACATGGATTTTGGCGAGAAATTTCGTGCCGGATCTCTCACTTTATTTATCATCCATCTTGAGCACGGCCAGAAACGCTTCGCTGGGCACGGAAACGGTACCGAACTGCCGCATGCGCTTCTTGCCCTCCTTCTGCTTTTCCAGCAGCTTTTTCTTTCGAGAGATGTCGCCGCCGTAGCACTTGGCCAGCACGTCCTTGCGCATGGCCTTCACGGTTTCGCGGGCGATGATCTTGCCGCCGATGGCTGCCTGAATGGGAATTTCAAACAGCTGACGAGGAATCACATCCTTGAGCTTCTCGGCGATGCTGCGGCCGCGCGCATAGGCCTTGTCCTTGTGAACGATGATGGAGAAGGCATCGCACAGCTCCCCGTTGAGCAAAATATCCAGCTTGACCAGCTCGCTCTCGCGGTATCCCTTGAGCTCGTAGTCGAAGCTGGCGTAGCCCCGGCTTCGGCTCTTAACCTGGTCAAAGAACTCAAAAATGATTTCATTCAGGGGAATTTCGTAAATCAGCTTGACGCGTCCACCCTCGTACTGCATGTCGATGAAGATGCCACGCTTGTCCACACAGATGTCCATCATCGCGCCCACGAACTCCTGGGGCGTATAGAGGGTGCAGGTGACATATGGCTCCTCCATGCGCGCAATCTCGCCCGCGGGAGGAAGGTTGGAGGGATTGTCGATGGAAAGCTCCGTCCCGTCGGTTTTGAACACATGGTAAATAACGCTGGGCGCGGTGGTGACCAGGTCCAGGTCAAACTCCCGCTCCAGCCGCTGTTGGATGATCTCCATGTGCAATAGCCCCAGAAACCCGCAGCGAAACCCGTATCCCAGCGCGGTCGAGGTTTCCGGGTCAAAGGAGAGGGAAGCGTCGTTCATGCGCAGTTTTTCCAGCGCGTCGCGCAGGTTGTCATAGTCCGCACCATCAGCAGGATAGATGCCGCAGAACACCATGGGGGTCACCTTGCGGTAGCCGGGCAGAGGCTTGTCCGCCGGGCGGGCTGCGTCGGTGATGGTATCACCCACACGGGTATCGGCCACGTCCTTGATGGAGGCGGAAACATAGCCCACGTCGCCGGGGTAGAGCGCATCGCAGGGCGAATAGCCGGGTCGGAAGGTGCCCACCTCCACCACGTCAAATTCGCTGCCTGTCTGCATCAGCCGCATGCGCATGCCCGGCTTGACAGTGCCTTGCATCACACGCACAAAGCAGATGGCGCCGCGGTAGTTGTCGTAGAAGGCATCGAAGATCAGCGCCTGCAGAGGCGCGCTTTCATCGCCCGTGGGCGCGGGGATGTGTTTGACGATCGCCTCCAGCACGTCCCGGCAGTTTTCACCCGTCTTGGCCGAGACCAGCGGCGCCTCGGAGGCATCCAGCCCGATGACGTCCTCAATTTCCTTTTTTACCTCTTCGGGCTGTGCGGAAGGAAGATCGATCTTATTAATGACGGGGATGGTTTCCAGATCGTGCTCCAGCGCCATATAGACATTGGCCAGGGTTTGCGCCTCGATGCCCTGCGTGGCATCCACCACCAGCAGCGCACCCTCGCACGCGGCCAGCGCCCGGCTGACCTCGTAGCTGAAGTCCACATGACCGGGGGTATCGATCAGGTTCAAAGTATAGGTTTCGCCGTCCAGCGCCGTGTACTGCATGCGCACAGCCTTGGATTTGATGGTGATGCCGCGCTCGCGCTCCAGCTCCATGGAGTCGAGAATCTGATCCACCATCTGGCGCTGTTCAAAAACACCCGTCATCTCCAACAGGCGGTCGGCCAGCGTGCTCTTGCCGTGGTCGATGTGGGCGATGATGCAGAAGTTGCGGATATGGCTCAGCCGGTCTGCGTGCAAAAAAACCCCTCCAAAACAAGCGGAATCCAACATCCTCTATCATATCGGATTCACCGGGAAAATGCAAGCGGGAAGGGCTTTGTCAAAAATGGCGCGGCGAGGCTGCCGACGCCGCGCATCATGTCATAAAATGCCGCATTTTGTCTTGACAGGGCCCGTCGGGTCTGCTATCGTAGGGAAAAAAGCAGGGAAGGGCACGGTGCGGGCCATGATCGTCATCGGAATCTGCGGCGCCAGCGGGAGCGGCAAAAGCACGCTGGCGGAGGAGCTTTGCCGGGGCATTGGCAAAGGGTGCCTCGTTATCAACCATGACTGCTATTATCGGGACCACCCCAGCCTCACCTTTGAGGAACGGTCTCTGCTCAACTACGACGAGCCGGAAATCTTCGATCATGATCTGTTTCTGGAGGATATCAAGCTTCTTCTGGATGGAAAACCTATTACCCGCAAGCGCTATGACTACACCCAGCATCGCCGCGCCGATACGGACGAGCTGATCTATCCGCCGGATGTGCTCATCATAGAGGGCATTCATGTGTTCTATGACGAGCGCCTGTGCGAATTGATGTTTCTCAAGCTGTATATGAGCGTAGAGCCGGATATCTGCCTGCTGCGCCGTATCACCCGCGACATCAATGAGCGTGGGCGCAGCATCGAAAACATTTCGGTCCAATATCTGAGCACCGTCAAGCCCATGTACGACAAGCACATCCGCAATTACATCGAACTGGCGGACGTGATCGTGGCGCATGGGGGACGCAACGCGCGCATCGTGGATATTCTGGCCGGCTATGTGCGCGACGAACTCAGGCTTCGCGGGGTGGAGGAATAAATAGAAACCGTCACAGACCACTTATGGAAAATCAGCTCCGTGAGGGTCGGTTCAGGATATGGACAAAGGAGGGGGGTGCACAGTTATTCCCGCTTCCCTGCCGACTGCACCCTCTGCCCGTTTCGCACGCCACTTTCAGGTCGCATTACCGCATTTGGTGGCAAGTGTCCACAGGGTGCATGCTTCTCTAGGTGCTTCAAAGGCATAAAATACAGCATTCTTGGCCCACGTTGTGAACGCCCGAAATTCGCTAGAAACGCGACTCTTGAAAACATAGGTTTTCCAACGGCCTAAACCGACTCCATTCGGGGCCGGTTTTTTATTGTGCAAAAAATAATCATTACTTGAAATATATGGATATATATGTATAATATAAACATCCTGCCTATCATTTTGAAAATTATTAAATGAAGGGCATAATTGGAGGGAGAAGGAAAAATGTACGAAAAGAAAAGAATTCTGATCTGGCTGATAATGATCACGATTGTAGCAATGATTCCAGTTCTTTCGGCTGATGCATCAAGTAGCGAAATGACCTTTGAGGAATTCTTGAAGGAAGTTGTGGACAGAAAGGGAAATTTTGACGGGGGGGGGGGGCTAGTTCGTTGGCAGCCTGACGAAACGAAGCGGAAGATTGATCGCATACAGAGCAATAATGCCCAGTATCAGATTTTCAGCGAGCTTGATGATATCACTCTCTCCAATATCAAATTTGAATATATTCCCGCTGATATCTTTGAGCATACGGATGCGTGGGCCGGACCCGGCAACTGGACTAAAGATCAGATCCGTAACGCGGAATTTCAATTTCTCAACAAAGGAAATGTGACACTAAAGAACTGTACATTTGAAAAGGTCATCGCCAGTCCTTTTGGTGACCAGCAGAATCGTCCTGGCGACGCAAACCGCAGTCTGACGGTTACGGACTGTACGTTTTCAAATGTTTATAATGCCTATGCGCTCAAGGATATCTATCCCGCAAATGCGGTAATCAAAGACAATCACTTTGAAAATTGCAGCGGGGCCATATATTTTGAAGGAACCATTCCCAGGGGAACGATTGCTATCTCCGAAAACCAGTTTGGGAATATTGACCAGTATGCGGCTGCCGGAAAGGAAAATACCCGCGGTATCATTCAGCTGAGCGCCGGTTTCACGACCGCGACTTCGACACAAATCATACTGAAAGACAATACCATCACCGGCAATCTCGTCAAGGACGAGGATGTCACTGGGGGATTGGCCGTTCTAAGGCAGATTGCCAATCTCGATGGCAGGGAGATCGGCGGCTGGACACCCGGTAAGGCGTTTTCGATCAAGGCGGAGGGAGCATACACATTGCCCTCCATGCCGGATGGGACGGATGGAAAAATCAATTACCGATTTGCTGGCTGGGCCGCAACGGACGATTATCTGGGTGCGACGGATATCACCAACGAATCTCGTTTTCTAGCCGCAGGTCAAGAGACGCAAAATGGGATGTACTATGCTGTGTGGGAGCCAACAAGCTGTACCGTCATTTACAGCGACGGCGCCGGCGGCGCAGTCTTTGCAGATCAAGTATTTACTGTTGTGCCCGGCGATGCCACACCCAGGTTCAACGGGACCCCGCAGCGAGAGGGCTATCTTTTCATGGGATGGCAACCCACTCTCAGCGCAACGGTAACAGAGAATACCATATATACTGCTGTGTGGGAGGCAATAAAGCCCACACCGACACCCACGACCTCCGCCGCTCCTACGTCGATCCCTACCGCATCTCCCGCTCCCACGTTGAGCCCCACCGTTGCCCCCGCTCCTCCCAAAACGGGGGATGGAAGCGCGCTGGGGACCTGGATTGGCCTGCTGCTGCTTGGCGCAGGAGGCATGGCGGGTCTTGCGCTGCATATGAAAAAGAGAAAAAGCTGAGGCATAAAAACACGGGCCCGGTCCCATAATTGGGGACCGGGCCTGTATGCATCTTACCGCCCCATCAGCCGCCGGCGTCCGTCATCAAGGAATTGTCCCAGATCGTGCATGTTTTCCAGCGCACGTCCACAGCCCATCACCACGTTGGTCTGCGGGTCCTCGGCGCAGGAGCAGGGCACCTTGAGCGCGTCGGCAATGGCCTCGCACAGCCCGAACATCTCTGCTCCGCCGCCGGAGAGCAGGATTCCGTATTCAAAGATATCGGCCGCCAGCTCCGCCGGGGTGTGCTCCAGCACGCCGTGAATGCTTTCGATCAGCTGCTGGAGCGGCTCGTCTATGGCCTCGGTGATATCGTCGCTGGTGATGCGCATGGTCTTGGGCAGACCGGTAATCAGGTTGCGACCGGTTACCTCCATATAGAGCTGCTCGGAGCGCGGAATGGCCGATCCGATGTTGATTTTGAGCTCCTCGGCGGTCCTTTCGCCGATAAGCAGGTTATGCTTGCGCCGCAGGTGACGGATAATGGCATCGTCAAACCGGTCGCCGCCCGCTTTGGCACAGTCCGACACGATGACCTTGCCGAAGGAGAGCACCGCGATATCGGTCACGCCCGCGCTGATGTCCACAATCATGGTGCCGTAGGCCTCGTCCATGGGCAGACCTGCGCCCAGCGCCGCCGCCAGAGAACGGTTGAGCAGCTGCGTGCGCCGCATGCCTGCGTCAAACATGGTGGAAATCAGCGAGCGCTTTTCCATCTCGTTGATGGCGGTGGGCAAAGCCAGAATGGCGCGGGGACGGGCAAACATATGCTTGCCGATGGCCTTGAGCACAAAGCCCTTAAGCATGAAGCTGACCAGCTCGTAATCGGAAATGGTACCGTCGCGCAGGGGGCGAATGGCCAGAATATTGCCTGGCGTGCGTCCGATCATACGCTTGGCTTCGTCACCAAAGGCAAGAATATCGCGGCTGTCGCGATCGATGGCCACCACGGTGGGCTCGCGCAGAATAATGCCCTTTCCCTTCATATAGATCAGGATTTGCGAAGTGCCCAGATCAATCCCGATGTCGCTGATGCTTGCCATTCGCTCAAACTCCTTTTCCATTTGCAATCAAGGGCACAACAAAGAAAGCGCGCACGCCCCTGACCTTTATCTATTCGCCAAGGAAAAGGCAAATCCTGCTTGCGTGGGAAAACCCGATCAGCGGTGAAGGTATTTCCGACGGGTGGCCTCTCCTCCGCGCAGGTGACGCACGGACTTGTTATAGCTTAACACACGGCGCACCTGGCGATACAGCGTTTGATTGATCTTGGGCAGGCGCTCGTCCATGTCCTTATGTACGGAAGATTTGCTGACCCCAAAATGACGCGCGGCTCCGCGCACGGTTGCGCCTGTGTCCGCGATATACTGCCCGATGCGGATGCAACGCTCCTGAATGCGATCATGCACCTTACGACCCCTCCAAACGTTTTGGAAAGGATATGCATCCCCCGAAGGCAACTTGCCTGTGGGGAACAGGCGGGCAGAAGGAAGCAAAAAAGGACCGCGACGGTTTGTCGCGCTTTTGAGACTGCCAACAAAGGGCTGATTCCAGGAAAAAGCAGCCCCTAAAAACACGGGCAAAGGGAAAAAAGAAAGAACGAAACGCCTTTTCCATGCGTTTCGTGTCTTGAATGGCGGCGGTACGGAAGGACTGCTTCATACATGTTGCGGTTACCTAGCATTAAAGCATAGAGCAGGACGTGTAATGCTATGGTTTCCGCGAAAATTCGTTCCATGGTGTCCTTGCGACAGGCGTAGGTGCGTTTTCTCCGGTAGACTACCACCGCCTAAAGCCCTGTAAGGCGATTTGGTGACAGGCAGGAGCGTTGGGGGTATCATGCGTAAAGCTTCATTATTGTTATGCGGCTTTTCCAGCCTCTCTTCACTGGCTTTTATAAATAGAGGCATGCACAAAGCTGACTATTAAGTATACTTTTTTTGAAAAACAGCGGATTTCAACTTTTCATCATAAAGGCGATGTGCTATGATGTAAATACTCATTTTTCATTAAGAGGTGTCATTTTCAGAAAGGGGCAGCCATGCAAGGTCTGGTATTTGATATAGAAGAATTTGCCCTTTATGATGGACCGGGAATTCGAAGTGTGGTTTTTCTCAAAGGATGCCCTCTGCGTTGTCAGTGGTGTCATAATCCCGAAGGACTTTCCTTTGAGCCTCAACAGGTACGTACCCTTTCTCTATGCAAGCATTGCGGCCAGTGCAAATGCACACATCCCTGCACTTCGTGCGGAGCATGCGTGCTACGCTGTCCGGCCGGATGCCTTCGAATTGCAGGGACCTATATGACGGCTGAAGAGGTCGCCCAGCGAATCAGCCGGCATGCCACGTTGCTCTCAGCCAACGGTGGGGGAATAACCTTTTCAGGCGGGGAAGCGCTTAGTCAGGCCAAATTTGTCTTGGCTGTGCGCAAACTGCTGCCAGGTATGCATGCCTGTATCGAAACAAGCGGTTATGCTCCGGCTGAAAGCTATCAGCAAGTAGCCCGGCAAATGGATCTGGTGATTCAGGATATCAAATTATTGGACCCGGACGCTCACAGGTATTATACCGGCGTTGACAATGCCATGATTCTGCATAATGTTCGCTGGCTCGTGCATAGCGGCATTCCTTTTCGCATTCGTGTTCCGCTCATTCCTACGGTTAACGACAATCCGGCTATGATGGACGGAATCGTACACCTGTTGGAGGGGGCGCATGCGCTGGAAAAAGTGGAGCTCCTTCCCTACAATACGGCTGCAGGGGCAAAATACGCTGGATTATCCATGGACTATCAACCGCAGTTCCCTGTCAGTCGTAAACCCAATATTCCCATAGAACCCTTTAAGGAGGCAGGTATTCCATGCGACATTCTTTGACAAAAGAACGATATGCGGCGTTGGCGGCGCAAATCCAGCGCCACGAAGATGCATTGGATATACGGGCGGCACGGAGACTGAAGCTGCTTTTGGAAGAGGAGGAGATTGTGCATCTTCCCGGTGAAACGATTTATGGCTGGCGGACCGTTTCCGACTTTCCGGATATCTATCTGCCAGGTGAAAAGGAAGAACTGCATGCGTCTCATTTCATCCATGAGCAGGGACGGGTATGTAACCTTTCCAGTGACTGGGCGGGCGTGTTGCAGGGTGGGCTGCTGCGACGCCGTGGAACCGGTGAAGCCAGGGACATAACCATTGATGCGGTGATTGCCTATGCAGACCGGTATGAAGATACGGAGCTTTCTGAGGCTGTACGCTATGGAGCCAAGGATATGAAAACGGCGCTAAACATGTTTCGTATCCTGCATATGTGCCTGTGGGCCAGCAACGTTTACCATAATACCATTGGCCGTTTTGACCAGTATATGTATCCTTTTTATGAGGCGGATATACAGTCAGGAAGGCTGACCGAACAAACGGCGCTGCAACTTTTGCAGGAGTTTTTCTTGTCTTTCAACCGGGATAGCGACATGTATACCGGCATGCAGCAGGGTGACAACGGCCAGAGCCTGATGCTGGGCGGGTGTGATCGTGAAGGGCGGTGTGCAGTCAATGATCTGACCTATCTTTGCATTACCGCAAGCCTTAACAACCGCCGTATTGATCCCAAGATCAATCTAAGGGTAGATAAACACACCCCTCTTTCCCTGTATCGGCGCTGTACAGAATTGACCCGGCAGGGACTGGGTTTCCCGCAATACTCGAATGACGATGTTGTCATCCCTGCTCTGACCCGGCTGGGATATCAGCTTGAGGATGCCCGGGATTATACGGTGGCTGCCTGCTGGGAATTTATCATTCCGGGCGTGGGAATGGATATTCCCAATATCGGAGCAGTTTGCCTGGCAACGGTTGTGCATGATGTCATTGAGAAAAAGCTGGCGCAGTGCTGTGCTTTTGACGAACTTATGGAGGCGGTTGGTCAGGAACTGGTCGATAGGGCGGATAAGCTGGAAGCCAGCTTGCGGCCGATCTTTATAGAACCGGCGCCTTATCAGTCCGTGCTGATGAGCGATTGGTCGCACGATATAAGTGAAGGTGCAAAGTACAATAATTATGGCATACATGGAACGGGCTTCGCTACGGCGGTAGACCAACTGTGCGCAGTGCGCTGGCTGATTTTTGAAAAAAAACTGCGTACTCCGCAGCAGCTTCTCTCTGCACTGCAAAACAACTTTGAAAATGAAGTGGAATTGAAAAATCTGCTTTTGACCCGTGCGCCGAAACTGGGGCGCGATGCGTCATGCGAATCGGTTGCGGATGCGCTGCTGGAAGCCTTTGCACACTCATGGTCGCATCGTACGAACGAGCGGGGCGGGTGCTTTAGACCCGGAACTGGGAGCGCCATGTATTACTGGTGGCACGGAAGGGAGCTTGGCGCAACCTGCGATGGCCGCAGCGCGGGTCAAATGCTCAGCGCCAATTTTTCACCGACCTTGCAGCTGCGGGACGCCGGGCCGCTGTCTGTCATTTCCGCCATGACACGGCCTGGCCTGCTCAAGGTGTGCAATGGCGGTCCTCTCACACTGGAGCTGGATGACACGGTATTCAAAAATGCAGAGGGCATGGAGAAGGTGGCCATGCTTGTGCGATCCTTTATCCAGATGGGTGGACATCAGATGCAGCTCAACGCTGTAAACCGCGAAACGCTTCTTGATGCCCAGAAGAATCCCCAGGACCATCAGGATCTGATTGTGCGCGTATGGGGATGGAGCGGTCACTTTGTTCAGCTGGACAAGGGCTATCAAGACCAGATTATTCAGCGTACCAGCTATCGGGAGGCATAGTTTATGATAAAAGTGCCCTATCTTTTGCAAGCGCCTGTAAAGGGAGTAAAATTGCTGGACGGACGCTTTCTGCGCGCATTCAACAATAATATCGCTTTTTTGAAACGCTTTGATATTGACCGGATGCTTTATTGGTTCCGCGTAAATGCCGGCGTGCCAGCCCCTGGCGCCCCTTATGCCGCCGGAGATGGACACTTTGAAAACAATCTGCACGGACAAACTGTGGGCGAATTTTTGATGGGCGCTGGTACAAGCCTGCTATGGCAAGAGGATCTGCAGCTACGCTCAACCGTCCGCGCCCTTCTGAATGAACTTAAGACGTATCAGCAGGATGATGGTTACCTGGTACCGGTTGATCGAAAAACGTTTCAAACAAAGGAATATCCCAATTACACGCGTGCCTGGCTGACATTTGGCCTGCTGGATGCCGGCTACGCCGGAGAAGAAATGGGATTTCATCTGGCACGGAGAATGGGCGATCACTTTAATCAATGTGAAGTGTTGCCCTATGTAAAGGATATGAACCTGGGTTTTCAGGGCATTCTGGCAAACACTCGACTATATAATTCCCCTGTAGGCCGAGAAGAGGATATTCAAACAGCCATCCGTTATTATCAGGAGGATTGGTGGCTAAAACAGCTTATAGAGAGGAATCAGCGGGCCATTTACGATCATCCTGGAAACCATCCGCACTCGACATTGCTGACCACCCTGGAAGGATACTGTGATCTATATCGCTTTACCGGCAGAACGCTGTATCTGGACGCAGTCCGTGCTGCACTGAAAATGTATGAGGATAAATGGCAGCACGTGGGTGGTGGTATCAACATGTGCGAGAATGATACCTATTATCCCGGTTGCAACTGGCTCTCTCCGGAACATCATTATAACGAACTGTGCTCTACGAATTTCTGGGTGCTGCTGAATCAGCGTATGCACCGCCTGGAGCCCGACAATCCCCATTATGTGGATGAAATGGAAAACTCGTTGTATAATGTGCTCCTGGCTGCGCAGGTGGGCGATATCGGCTATCACTATTTGAATTATCTACAGCGCACCAAGGACTGGCGCTATCTGGACCCCGCTACATGCTGCGCTGCCATGGGCACACGCCTTTGCGCCCTTCTTCCGCAGTTTCTCTACACCTACACGCAGGACATGGTCAGTTGTGATATCTATGCTTCCAGTGAGGCTTCCTTACCAAATGGCGTGCGCCTGCGCGTGGAGACGGATATGCCTGACGGCGGTCGGGTATGTGTTCACATACTTGAAGCACAGCGTCCTTTCTGTCTGCGGCTGCGCATTCCACGCTGGGCGGGAGAGGGCAGTTCACGATACGAGATTTACCAGCAAGTGCGTGCCGGAGCAAAGTTTACGCTTGATTTTGCTATGCCGCTGCAGATGCACCGCTATTCAGGCGGCGAAGAGATCCCTGGAAAAACACGCTGGGCGCTGACACGTGGGCCGCTGCTGTATGGTGCTTTGGGGGCTCCGAATCCGCTGACGCTGCATTTTGACGTGGAACAACCCCAGGACTGGTTGACGCCGCTCCCAGGTCCCAAGAACTGTCTGCGCCTGCGTGGCGATGACGCCCACTCCTATATGGCTTACCTGGATATCCATGATGAGCCGTTTGATGTTTATCCCATCGTGGAAGCTTCTGGTGGAAAGGAAGAGGCTTTGTACTGACAAAAATGCGATTTTCCATTGTATACTCTATTTAAAATTCATCCATAGCATTTTATGGCTCGCGCTGGTTTTTGGCCGCTTGACGAAGCTGGGTTGGAGAGAGATGATAGCGCTTCGTAAATAGACGGCTGAAATACAGCGCATTTTCATAGCCACAAGCCATGGCAACATCTTTCACGGGCATATCGCTGCCCGATAAAAGTTCGCGGGCAAGCCGCATACGCAAAGAAATCAAATAGGCGTATGGTGAGACGCCCGTGTGTTCTTTGAATACGTGACAAAACCGGTCAGGAGTCATGCCGCAGCGGTCCGCATACTCCTGAAGGTTCTGAACCTCCTGATAATGACAGTGCATATGCGCTACGGCATCCCGGATCATCTTCTCCGTTTTGCTTGGCTCTTTCTTGAGAATTTCTCTGCGGTAGCGCCCTATTAAAATCAGTACCTGAGCCAACAGAGCGGCGCAGTTTTCTTCAAAATAGGGAAGACGCAGCTGACGCTCGTTGAGAATTTGTCTCATTATTTTTTCAACGTCCCGTCTTTCGCCGATATCAAATACGGACAATCCATCCAGATCACATTGCTTTAACAGGTTTTCGACGTTGTATCCGGAAAAATGAACCCAATGACAGATTACGGGAGTATTGGGAAGATAAGAATAGAATTGGGGCTCTCCCGGATGGTAAATCACCACGCCGCCCGCCTTAACATTCTGCCATTTTCCATCCAGCATATGGTGCGATTCGCCATACTGCACGTACAGCAGTTGATAATCCAGCCTTCCTGCTGGCCGATTTATGCGCAGTTCATCATTTAAGGTAAAGGTGCCGCCCATGGTGGTATTGCGTCCGGAACTATTTACAACGAGCGCTTTATCCGTAACGCAGAAGTTGGTGACATCGTGGTCATTTCCCCAAATATCTAAAATCATGTATAATGGCCTCCGATTCGTGTGTCTCAATCATAATATTTTTATGTTCCGCAGTCAACCGGACTGACAAGATTGTGCATACGTTAATGCAACAAAGAATATGTACACATATCAGCTATCTATATATACTATGACCAATCCAAAACGTCAAGTTATCCCTTTACAAATCATAAGAAAGGAATGTCTATATGGGCAAGAAATTTGTACTTATTGGAGCTGGTAGTTATGTATTTACAAGGAACCTGGTTCGAGATATTCTCAGCTTTCCTGCATTTCAGGATGCGACGATTGCATTGGTAGATATTGACGATCACGGCCTGGCATTTAGCCGCAAGGCCGTGCAAGGCATCATCGACGCTGGAAATTATCCGGCTAAGGTTATTGCGACCAAGGAACGGCGCGAAGTACTCCCCGGTGCAGACGGTGTTTTATGTATGCTCATGGCACAGCCCCTCTCCGTTTTTCGCAGAGATCTGGAGATCTGCCTGGAACATGGCGTGCCAATCAATGTCGGCGATACGCGAAATCCCGCGGGTATTTTCCGCTATCTGCGCACAGTTCCGGTTATGCTTGATCTGCTGCGTGACATTGAGGAACTGTGCCCCGGCGCTGTCTTTTTGAACTATACCAATCCTATGGCCATGCTTTGCCGGGCAATGCAGGAAGTTGCTCCTGATGTAATGACCACCGGTCTTTGTCACAGCGTGCAGGGAACTGCCGAAAAAATTGCCAAGATTGTGGGCGTTCCTTATGCTGAAATGGATTATCTCTGTGCCGGTATCAACCACATGGCATATTATCTTAAGCTTGAACACAACGGAAAAGATCTCTATCCGGCGCTTCGCAAGGCGACCCTCGAAAGCAGGGAAATCTATGAACAGGATATTGTACGCAACGAAATGTTTCTGGCGACGGGTTATTATGTGACGGAGTCCAGTGGCCATTTTTCTGAATACAGCCCGTGGTTCCGCAAACGGATAGACACGTTGCACAAGTATTGTTACCGTGGAACAAGCTGGAACACGGGACGTACCAATTTTACTATCGAACTGCGTGAAGAGCGCTTGCGCAACATGGACGCAGATCTTGAAAAGTTTTTAACGGAACCAATGGATCTTTCTCGAGGCAACGAGTATGCTGCCTACATTTTTAACGCCATCATTGGGGATGGGACACAATACAGCTTTAACGGTAACGTCCGCAATTTCGGCCTGATAGATAATCTTCCCAGCGGCGCCTGCGTGGAAGTTCCCGTTACGGCAAGTCCCAATGGGCTCACGCCTCACCCGGTTGGATCAATTCCAGCAGCTGTGCTTCCGCTAATGTGTCTGACCAGCCAGTTGGAAGAGATGGTTGTGGCTTCCAGTCTGCATGATGATCCTGAATTGATCTACCAGGCGATGATCTATGATCCTCTGGCATCCGCTATCCTGGATTTGAGAGAGATCCGCGCCTTGACAGATGATTTGTTTGAGTTCAGCAAGCCCTGGCTGACACAATACCATCATTTGAAATAAGGGAAACCACCGGTGGAAAGCCATAAAAGGTTTATGGAAACGCTTCATTGTGCTTTCCGTTTGATTGATGGAGCACAGAGAAGCTTACATACCGTTGCTAAGCAGCCGATGAACGGCTGCTTGGCAACGTGGTATGTTATTAATTATCTTGAAAAGCGGGGAAAAGTTTGCCAATAATTTGTCAATAAAGAATGCCAAAAACCTATTGACAAAAGAAAATTATTTTAATAATATAATCATAAGAAATGAAAATTATTTTGATTTTAGGGCGGCGATGGGAATTTGTTTCCCTGGACAATGGCGCAGAGAACAAGTCTCTGCAAAAAGAGAACCCTCATATTTGGTTCATTTGATTTTAAAGTCGAAAAAGACTTTGAATAAAAAAGGAGGCATTCCAATGAAAAAAAGCATGTCCAAACTGTTGGCCCTCACCCTGCTGTTCTGTATGCTGACAAGTTCTGCCCTGGCTGCCGACACGCTGGAGGTCGCAAGTACCTACACGGATACCGTGTTGGAAACCTATCGCAGCATAGTAGACGCTTTTACGGCGGAAACTGGTATTGAGGTTGATTTGGTGACGCCTGGCTCTGAATATGAAACGGTGATGAAAACCCGCATGGCAAGCGGCGATCTCCCGGATGTGTGGGAAACGCACGGATGGGCTGTGAAGCGCTACTCCGAATATCTCATGCCGCTGAACAATGAAGTGTGGGTACCCCGTATGGATCCCGCTGCCGCTGCCATCGTGACGGGGCCCGACGGGAACATATACGGAGCCTGCATCAACCAGTCCATGGGCGGCTGCATCTACAACATTGACGTGCTGAACGAGGCAGGTGTCGATCCTGCGAGCATCCGTTCGCTGCAAGATTTTTATGATGCCTGCGAAAAGGTAAAGGCCATCGGCAAGGTACCGGTTTACATCGGCGGCAAGGACAGCGGAAATGCGGCCGGCTTCTTCTCGGCGATTGCTTCCGCCATGCTGACGGCGACCGGTTCCAAGTACGATCAGGGCGCTGCCCTTCAGGACGGCACCTTCGATTGGGATACCTATGGCACCGAAGTGATGAAGGAAGTTGCTTTCATGGTCAACAGCGGTTACATCAATGTTGACTTTACCACTGCCGACACCGTAACCCAGTGCACCGCCATCGGCGCTGGTGAGTGCGGTTTCCTGTGGCGCCATGCGCAAAACATTACATGGGCGCGTGAGTATGTGCCGGGAGCCAACATTGGCTTCATGCCGTATCCCTCTTATACCGGCGAGGGCATGGCCTTTATGGCTGGCGAGTATCTCTGCCTGGGTATCCACAACGAGACCGAGAATTATGAAGCTGCCTCGAAGTTCGTTGAGTTCATGACGCGTCCCGAAAACGTGGAAACCATGTGCCGCGCTCAGGGCTGCCTGCCCGGCTTCACGGATGTCACGATTGAAGGTGACTACGCTATCGAAGCTTTCCGTGCCGCGCAGGAAACCTACGCAGATGTCATCGAATACACCAATCTTTTTGACAGAGAATATTTCCCCAATGGCATGTGGGGCATCATGGGCGAAGCCGTCACCACGGTGGTTATGGATCCCACCGATGCTGGCATTGCGGCTGCCGTTGAGAATCTGAAGGTCAATTATTACGACAAGATGGAAGCGGACGGAAACTGACCGTTTATTTGCGGCTGATCGTTCCGGATATAAGCGGGGGAGGCAGATTGCTTCCGCCTCCCCCGCGCCCTTTTCTGCCTCAACATGCTGCAGGGAGTGATGCATTATGAGAAAACGGTATAGGCAGATGAACTGGTTTTATATTCCGGCGCTCATTCTGATGTTAATGTTTGTTGCCTATCCTTTTGCGCAGACCATTAGCATTTCCCTGATGCGCTGGAACGGATATGGGAAAGTTCAAAAATTTATTGGCCTGGAAAACTACATCAGTATGTTTTCAGATGACAATTTCTTTCTGGCTTTCCGCAATACGCTCATCTACGGCTTTGGATGCACTATTTTACAAAATATCTTTGGCTTGGCACTTGCTCTTTTGGTCAATAGCCGCTACAAAGGCAATGGCATTGTGCGCACGATCGTCTATATGCCCATCATGATTGCCGGCGTGGTCATGGGATACATCATGTATTTCTTCCTTTCTTACAACCGTGGTATTCTCAATGATATTATCGGCATGTTTGGCATTGCGCCCATCGACTGGCTGGCCAGTCCTTTTTATGCGGTGCTGTTTGTAACGCTCGTAAACTCCTGGCAATACGTCGGCAATAGTATGGTGATGTATCTTGCTGGATTGCAGAATATTCCTTCTTCCTATTACGAAGCGGCTGCAGTGGATGGAGCATCGGTGGTGCAGCGCTTTTTCAGGCTCACGCTGCCGTTGCTGATTCCTTCCATACAAACAAGCGTGATTACGAATCTGATTGGCAGCCTCAAACTGTACGGGGTAATCATAGCGCTTACCAATGGTGGTCCCGGACACTCCTCGCAATCACTGACAACCTATATCACCAATCGTTATTTCAGTGCTGAGAAAGCAGGATATGCCGCCGCAATTGGTATTTTCACATTTTTGTTCATCATGCTCATCTCTACCGTCCTCAATCACTATTTTTCCAAAAAGGAGGTAGAATACTGATGAAACAGCCCAAAAATACGTATCTGAAGCGCAACCAGTGGTGGAAATATGCCGTGAGTCTGCTGATAATCTGCATTTACCTCCTTCCACTTTATGCGGTGGTCGTCATGTCCTTTAAGGCGCCGACGGATTTGTCTCCTCGCCTCTCTCTTCCACAAACCCCTTATTGGGGCAGTTTTCAAAAGGCCATTGAGAATGTCAGTATTCTCAGCGCGCTCAAGAACTCTGCGCTGATTACCATTGGCGTTGTTTTCATCGAGGTTTTTGCCGGCTGCCTTGCAGCCTATCCGCTGGCTCGCAACCGTACCCGCACCAATAAAGCGATTATGACAGTGGTGCTGGCCATCATGATGGTGCCCACGCTTTCCATTGTCACAGGCGTTTATACGCTGCTGGTTTCTCTAAAGGCCACATCTACATATTCGGGTATCATTGCGGTAACGGCTGCTTTTGGACTTCCTTTGTCTATTTTTCTTTACCGGAATTTCATTGCCGCAATACCTCAATCCCTTGATGAGGCTTCCGCTATTGATGGCGCAAGCGTATTTCAGACCTTTTATCACGTCATTCTACCTCAGTTGGCACCTGTGACGGTTTCCGTCATCATCATGAAAGGTATCAGCGCATGGAACGAGTTTGACTTTTCGCTCTATGTTCTTCAAAAGCCCAGGATGTATAATGTGACACTCTGCATTAAACAGTTTTTTTCTGAGACTTTTACCGATATGAATGCAGCAGCCGCAGCTGCGCTGTTGGGAATTTTACCGCCGATCATCGCCTATCTGGCGTTGCAGAAGTATTTTGTGCAAGGTGCTTTGGACAGCGCGGTCAAGGGATAAGGACGGGCATTGATTTTTACTGATGGAAGCAGCCGGAAATGCTTCTAGCCGTTCCGGCTGCTTTTCCACGTTTTAAAAAATGTCACAAAAAGGGTGGAGACTTATGAAGGAAACGCTGCCCCTGAATCAGGATTGGTTGTTTCATCTTGGTGACATCCCCATAGAAGAAGCACATCTCAAGTCGCCCCTATATACAGAAGCAAAAGCGGAACGGAAACGCTGCGGTCCTGCTGCCAAGGAGTATCTGGATGCGCCCGAATACTACAATCCGGCGGGATTGATATCTCATGAGACCTGGACAGATGTACAGTTACCGCATGATTATGTGATTTTGCAGACCCCAAAGGAAGAAGAAAATGGTGCGTTGGGATATTTCCACTATAAAAATGCCTGGTACCGAAAGCATTTTATCCTCTCCGCAGAGGATTCACACAAGCGAATTACGCTGCTCTTTGAAGCAGTGGCCATCCATTGCAAGATATACGTCAATGGCTGCTATATGCTTGCCAACAATTGTGGCTATAACAGTTTTGAAGTTGACATTACTGATGTGGCGGTTTTTGGCGGAGAAAATGTAGTAGCTGTTTTCATTGATGTAAGCGAACATGAGGGGTGGTGGTATGAGGGTGCGGGGATCTACCGACCGGTATGGCTAATCAAAGCAGAACCGGTGTCGGTTGACCTCTATGGCGTGTTCATTCATCCTGAAAAATGTGCGGAATGCTGGCGTGTGCCAATTGAAACCACCCTTCGTAATGATGGGTACGAATCAAGGCATGTGCGTGTAAGCAACGTAATCGTGGACGCAAATGATTTTCAAGTGGCTTCTCTGGAAGATGAGGTCGTTTTGCCACCCAGAAGCGTGCAAACATTTCATCAGGAGACCAGGATCTGCAATCCTCGCTGCTGGGATATAGAGAACCCGAATCTTTATACGCTGCAAACGGCACTTTATACAGAAGAAGGCATGTGCGAAAATCAGACAAATCGTTTTGGATTCCGCAGCATTCGTTTTGACGCACAAAGGGGCTTTTTTCTCAATGAGAAACCGGTAAAAATCAAAGGCGTTTGTTGTCATCAGGACTATGGACTGACCGGTAAGGCTGTGCCGCCTCGCATTCAGCGCTATCGTTTGGAACTGCTGAAAGAAATGGGCGCCAACGGTTACCGCTGCGCGCACTATCCCCATTCCGCCTATACCATGGACCGGCTGGATGAGCTTGGTTTTCTGGTTATGGCAGAAACCCGCTGGTTTCAAAGCACGCCGGAGGGAATGCAGCAGCTGGAAATGCTCATCAGACGCGATCGAAATCATCCCAGCATTATCCTGTGGTCCGTGGGGAATGAAGAACCTTTGCACTTGACATCCGCAGGCCAGCGCACGGCACGGGCCATGATTTACCGAGTCAAAGAATTGGACGGCACACGCCCTGTCACGACAGCGGTCTCCCATGATCCATGCCATAGCTCAGTCGTCCAAACAGTGGATGTGATGGGCGTTAATTATAATCTATCCCACCTGGATCTGCTGCACCAAAAGCATCCTGATTTGCCGTTGCTCTCCTCAGAATGTGCTGCGACAGGAAGTACACGGGGATGGTATGGACCCGACTGTCCGGAGCGAGGATATTTGAACGGCTATGATCATGATGTCAACAAAACCTTTTTGTCTCGTGAACATACCTGGAAATTCATTTTAGCACGCGAATGGCTTGCGGGTGGGTTTCAATGGGCAGGCATTGAGCATCGGGGCGAAACGGTCTGGCCAAGGCTTTGCTCTCAGTCCGGCGCCATTGATCTGTTCCTGAATCGAAAGGATGCTTTTTATCAAAATCAGTCTCATTGGCTGGAACGGCCAATGGTGCATCTGCTTCCACATTGGAACTGGGAAGGCATGGAAGACATTCCGATTCGCGTATATGCCTATACGAACTGCGAGCATGTTTCGCTTTATCTCAATGGCAGGTGCCTGGGAGAACGGACGGTTGAAACGTGCGGACACGCCGAGTGGGAGGTGCCGTACGAGGGGGGACGGCTGGAGGCTTATGCCTGCCGCAATGGGGAGCAGGTAGCTTATGACTGCGTGGAAACGACAGGCCCTGCTGTTTCTCTTCGCCTGACACTGGAACGTGAGGGCGTAAAAGCCGATGGAGAGGATATTGCCATCATTACCTGCGATTGCGTGGATCAACAAGGAAGACATGTGCCCACCGCCGAACCTTTTGTACGTTTCTATACCAACGAAAACGGTGTGCTGCTGGGTACAGGGTCGGATGTGTGTGACCATGTACCCGTGACAAACCATGACCGGCAGATGCGAGCTGGCCTTATTTCCCTCATTGTCCGGGCGGGCTGTAAACGCGGAACCCTTTTGGTATGGGCCCAGGCCCAGGGACTCCATACGGGTGTGCTCGCTGTTCCCTTGTACTGAAACAGTCAGTACTTCTTTTTCGACAGTGACTGTTCAATGATATTTTGCTGCCAGTCGCCTTCTTCATGATGGCGCCGAACAGCCAAGGCCGAATAAAGACTGTCGATGATTGTATACTGACTGATACGGCTCGACAGCGCAACAATATGGTAACTGGTTTCCTTTGAGGCGGTATCCAGGCGGATATCTGCCATATCGCTGAGGGGGGAGCGCCCGATAGAGGTCATGCAAATAACCGTTGCACCACGCTTTTTGGCCAGGATGGCAGCATCGACAATATCCCGGGAAGAACCGGAGTGACTGATGGCAATGCACACATCTCCAGGCTGAAGCAAAGTGCTGGCGATACACTGCATATGGCTGTCACTATAAGCGGTAGCATGCATACTTAGGCGCATAAGCTTGTGCTGCATATCCAGTGCAACGGAAGATGAGTTGCCGCAGCCGTAAATGTGGATGGTTTTAGCCTGATATATGGCATCCAACGCCTGCTGAAACTGGCGTTTGTCAATGATACGAAGCGTATATTCCAACGTATGCATCGTACTGGCGAAAACCTTGGTGAGCACTTCAGCGGCGCTGTCTGTTTCTTGGACCTCCTCATGAATGCTTTCGATTGGAGAAACCAGATCTTGGGCAAGGTTAACTTTCATCTCCTGATAACCCTGCATACCCAGTCGGCGGCAAAAGCGCACGACTGTAGCGTCGCTCACTTGGCTGCGTACAGCGAGTTCTGTGATAGACAGATGTACGATATCGCGTGGATGCTCCAAGATGTTGTTGGCAATACGCTGCTCTGCGTTACTCATGCTCGGCAGACAGGATCGTATCTTGAGTAATAGAGCGGAATCTCCAGCAGGCATGCATTTTTTCCTCCTTGCAAGCCTAATTTCTTTTGTCATCATAGCACGCATGAGGATAAAAAGCAAGTTGTTGCCTGGTTGCCAAGACTATGGAAGCAATGCAACATTCAATTCGGAAATGAACGAAGGATGCTTGTCAGCTGTTTTTCTCAAAATTGATTCAAAGCGGTTGACATATGTAGATTATTTTAATATTATAGATATATATACTGAAAATAATTTTCAATCATCTATCGCTACCCATTGGCAACCAACGATACCTACAAGATGGCAGGAGGAATCAGAACATGTTGAATTACCAAGTCAAAATTGGTCTGGCGCCTATGCGCCGTGATGTGACGCCGCGCCCAGGTATTTTCAACTGGGAAAAAGCAGAAGAGCGCGGTCATCGGCTGGTGGAATATATCGAAAGCCACTTTGCTTCCGAAACGATCTCTTTTGTAGATCTCAAGGGAATCAATCCTGTCGATCTCATGTATTGCGATGCAGACGTTCCCAAAGTCGTGGAACGTTTCACTGCGGAACATGTCGATGCGATCCTGGTGATCAACTGTAATTTTGGAAACGAAGAGATCTGCGCCCAGGTAGCCCGGGCCGTAGGTAAGCCCGTATGCATCTGGGCGCCGTTGGATGAGGAGTTCCTGCCTGATGGTACACGCTTTACGGACAGTCAGTGCGGGATCTTTGGCGTGAGCCGGCAGCTGCAGCGGTTCCATATCCCGTTTAGCTTTATTAAGACGTGCCGCGTTGAAGAGGCGGATTTTGCCCAGGGTTTTGAACGCTTTGCTGCCGTTGCCTGCATGGTTAAAAACTTTCGGGGAATGCGAATCGCGCAGGTTGGCATGAGACCCAAACCTTTTTGTTCGGTTATTTTTAACGAAGGCGAATTGATGGAGAAATTTGGTCTTCAGATTATTCCCGTTAATATGGCTGTGGTGATTGATCAATATAACCGCATTCTCCGTGAACGTGATGAAGAACTGCAACGAGGAGCAGCCTTGTTGCTTTCCCGATACGATATGGACGATGTTACCCCGCCACTGCTGAAAAAGGTTTATGCCTTTGTCCTGCTGTATCAATGGGTGTTTGAAACGTATCAGGTACAGGCCGTGTCCGCAGAATGCTGGACAGCCATGCAGCTGGGCGTTGGGGCCATGCCCTGCACGGCATACTCCATTCTGGCAGACATGGGTTACATCATTTCCTGTGAAAGCGACATGCATGGCGCCATCACTATGGCCATGTTATCATGCGCGACCATGGGTAAGAAAATTCCTTTCTTTGGGGAGTTTACCGTCCGCCATCCCCAGGATGCAGACGGAGAGCTGCTATGGCATTGCGGGCCTTTCGCCTATAGCCTGAAGAAGGAGAATTGCCCGTGCAAAAATGTCAACATGCGCCAGTGGTTTCAGGTGAAAGATGGCGTGTATACCATAGCCCGCATGGATCAGGATAACGGGAAATATACCTTGCTAAACGGTACGTTCCAGACCATGGAAGGCCCTTATACCTTTGGCACCTATTTGTGGGCTAGATTCCAAAATCTCGACGCATGGGAACGCAAACTTGTGGAGGGACCCTATATTCATCATATGGCGGAAATTGAGGGCGATGTAACGGACATTCTGCGTGAGTTCTGCAAATATGTTCCCAGCCTTGTTCCGGATACTGTCAAAGATTGATTCAATGGCGAATACAGAAAGGAGCTCAGTTTATGCTTACTGGAATGAAACATCTGCTTTCGATTGCGCAAAAGCGCGGATGCGCAATCCCCGCATTTAACGTCTACAATGGCGAAACGGCTGTGGGTATTATCCGTGCTGCAGAAGAAAGCAATGCATGTGTTATTCTGCAGGTGTACAGCCGGCTGTTTATGAGCCAGGATGCGCAGTTCATCGCACCCGCCATTGTGGAAGCCGCACGACGTTCGCCAGTTAAACTCTGTTTTCATCTGGATCATGGCAGCTGCGATGAAGCCGTAGTACGTGCCATCCGGTGCGGATGCACCAGCGTCATGCGTGACGCAAGCACCCTGCCACTGGAAGAAAACATATCTGTGCTCAAGAACGTCGTACATTTCGCCCATGATATCGGCGTGGATGTCGAGGGAGAGTTGGGGTGTATCGGAGCCGCCAAAGATGGAGTAAGCACAGAGTATACCAAGGTGGACGACGCAGTGCGTTATTGCCAGGAAACCGGAGTCGATGCACTGGCTGTTGCAGTGGGTACCGCACATGGACATTACAAGCAGGCACCCATTCTTGCCATAGAGCGCATCCGCCAGCTGTATGCGGTGCTGCCCGCTGCCCTGGTGTTGCACGGCGGAAGCGGAATACCAGATGATCAGATCCAGGAAGCCATCCGGGCTGGTATTCGCAAAGTCAATTTCGGCACGGATGTATGTTATGCCTTCCTGGATCAGGTACGCAAAACCAGCGAATCAATTATCGCTGTAGATCTGTTCATGAAGGAGCCGGTTGAGGCAGTTAAGCGCTTTGCGCTTGAGAAAATCAAGCTGTTGCATGCGGAGGATAGCAATGCAGAAATGGCCTGAAGTGATTGGAATAGGCGCCAGCGTGTATGATACGCTGATTGTCGTTCCTCATTACCCTGTTGAGGATACGAAGTTGGAGGGACTGGAGACCAAGGTACAGGGAGGAGGGCCTTGTGCAACAGCGCTTGTTGCTGCTCAGAAGCTGGGAGTTTCCACCGCCTACATCGGGACAGTTGGCGATGATCCCTTCGGTCGGTTTCTGATGGCTGATTTGAAAAAATGGGGCGTGGACATCCGATATGTGCAGTGCATTCCTGATTGCACCAGCTTTCATTCCGTGGTGCTGCTCAATCGGCAGACCCATAGCCGAACCTGCATCTGGAGCCGTGGCAGCGTTCCACAGCTCGCTTGTGACCATATTAAAGAGGAGCTCTTCCGGCATGCCAAGGTACTGCATTTGGATGGTCATATGCTGGAGGCGGCCTTGGCAGCTGCACAACAATGCCGCAAGCATGGCGTACACATAAGCTATGATGCAGGGAGCCTATATCCAGGGGTAGAAAGGCTATTGCCCCATGTAGACTGGCTTATTCCTTCCGAAGAATTTGCCCTCAGGGTAACCGGCTTGACAGTGCCCGAGCAGGCTGCGCAAAAACTGTATGATACCTATCACCCCCAGCTGGTGGTCGTTACGCAAGGGGTTTGCGGGGGCATTCTGGTGGACGAAAAAGGAATGCGTCGCTATCAAAGCTATTCAGTGGAAGTGAAGGATACAAACGGTTGTGGGGATACGTTCCATGGCGCGTTTGTAGCGGGTAAAATTTATGGAATGGATAATGACGCAGCGTGCCAATATGCCAGTGCGGCAGCGGCTTTGAAGTGTACTCGTCTCGGAGCGCGTAGCGCAATGGCCACTGATGAAGAGTGTCGTGAATTTCTGCGAAAACAACCATGAATGCGATTATGACAAAAATAAATCTGGAATGTAAAGTGGACTGATAAATTCAGGAACCATTTTTGTTCACACATGGAGGAAGAAGCGTTATGGAACGTAAAGCTTTTATGCCTGGCATGATTCTTGATGAACTTGCCGATGCTGTCGGTGGCTACGACTATGTCTCCACTGAACCCAGCGACCGTGCAACCTATGGCGTTGATTATTTTTGGGTCAGCAGAATGTGGCAGGATCGTGGCCAAGTGCCTCCTATGCCGGATTGGATCGTGCGCCCTGACAGTGCAGAAGAGATTTCTAAAATATTAAAAATTGCCAACTACTACAAGATTCCTGTTCATATTTGGGGCGGCGGGTCCGGTTCACAGGGAGGTGCGCTTCCAATGAGCGGGGGCATCCTTCTGGACATGAAGCGCATGTGCAGGCTTATTGAAATTGACGAGGTGTCTCATACCATAACGGCTGAAGCCGGCATGATTTTTCAGCAGTTGGAATGGTATGCAAACGAAAAAGGATACTCTTGCCAACATATCCCATCCTGCCTGACCTGCGGCACTATCGGGGGAGCATTGGGTCATCGCGGCATTGGCATTATGTCTACGAAATACGGCAAGATAGATGACCAGTGTTTATCCATGGAGGTTGTATTGCCAAACGGTGATATCATCAACACATTGCCGGTGCCCAAGCATGCTGCCGGACCAGACCTCAACCAGATTTTCATCGGCTCGGAAGGAACGCTCGGCGTAATCACCAAAGCGACTTTTAAGCTCTTTGAGCAGCCTGAAAACCGCCAATTCCGCGCTTTTCTGTTCCCGGACATGAACTCTGGATATATGGCGGGCCGTGATATCATGCAAAAGGTTAAACCGTCTATCCTGCGCTTTTTTGATGAGGCCGAAACCGTTTCGATCATCAAAAAGATTCTTGGCTTTGAAAAACAAGGATGCTTTATGAACCTTGCGGTCGAGGGTATCAAGCGCATTGTGGATATTGAAATGGAGATCATCCTGGAGATCGTCAAAAGGTGGGGAGGACAGGATTTAGGAAGTGATTATGGTGAAAAATGGTTTGAAAACCGTATCACCTTCTTCTATCCCGGCCACATCATGGATATTCCGCAGATGTTTGGCACCATGGATACGGTTGCGACTTATGCCAATATCGAGAAGATCTATCTTGCCATGAAGAAAGTCATCAATGAAAAATTCCCGTTTGTGCGATACATTTCGCATTCCAGTCACTGGTACGAATGGGGATGCATGAACTACACCCGCTTTATTGTCGAACCCAAGGACGTACCACAGGATCCGGAGGCGGCGCGACGGCTGCATAATGAAATCTGGAATGCCGGTGTCCGTGCAGCCATGGCGAACGGAGGCGTTATCAACGATCATCATGGCATTGGACTAAAGCTTTCCCGCCTGATGAAAGAGCAGTACGGCCCTGCTATGCAGGTTATGCAGGCTTTGAAGAAACAGCTTGACCCCAATGGCATCATGAATCCCTATAAACTGGGGTTGTAACGAGGAGGATACGAACGTGTTTAGCGAAAACGCAAAGAAGCATGCGGATGCCTGCCGGTTTTGTTATATGTGCCGTCATCTATGCCCTGTGGAACTGGTAACAGGCAAGGAGAATAATACGCCTAGAGCTAAGGGACTGCTGGTCAGCATGATGGAACGCGGCATGAAGATGGACAGGGGCTGCGCGGCAACCATGTATGAATGTCTGTTGTGCGGCGCCTGCACTGCGGACTGCGTAACAGGCTTTGATCCCCTTGTATTTATCCGGGAGGCTCGCACACAGGCCCTGCTGGAAGATGTGGTTCCTGATTTTGCACAGAAAGTAATCGACCGCATTTTGCAAACTGGCAATGCATATGGCGCTCGAAAAGCCAAGGTCAACTACGATGAGATTCCGGAAAAGGGCGACCCGCTGGTCTGGCTAGGAAGTGCGGCGCGTTATGCCGTTGATGATGTCGCGCAAGCGCTGTTTACCATCCTGAAAATTGCCGGCGTGGACTTTGCGGCACTGCATGACGAGCCCGCCTCAGGATGCGAACTGGGAGACATGATTGGTTATGTGGAAGAAGTTCGCAGCCAGGCGAAGGCTGCTGCAGCCGCCATCGCGGGCACAGGTGCCAGATGCCTGCTGGTGCTGGACAGCCATGACGCCGCCTTTTTTCTGCATCAGTATCAGGACTGGGGCATCGAACTGCCAGAGATCATAACGGCTACAGCCTTTGTGGACGAACTCATACAGAAAGGCAGGCTTTCTCCCCGCAAGGTGGCGGAGGTGGTCAGCTATCATGATGCAGCACGTTTGAGCCGTGATTTGGGTGATCTGGATCATCCCCGGAGCATCATTCGGGCGATGGGAGCAGAGATTCATGAAATGTATCTGAATGAAAAGGATAACAAGAATACAGATAACCATGCCTGCGGCTCATCTGTACGCGCCCGTGAATGCGGCAGTTCCCTCATGGGGCAAATGCTGCCCGGCATGGCAAAGCAGCTGTGCGAAAAAAGATACGCCGATCTGATGCGCACAGATGCACGCATTCTCATTTCAGCTGATCCACAGGCCACCGAGTCGTTGCGACTGAGCGTGCCGCAAGGCGTTGTTTTGCGGGATCTGTTTGTGATGCTGGCCCAGCGTCTGCAAGTATAATCCGCAGGTATTCGCTCATTCAAGCCGAATTATCAAAGCATTTGTGGGGATGATTTCATGAAATATCTGATAGGCGCAGATTTTGGGGGCAGTTCGTCCAAGGCAACATTATTGGCTGAGGATGGACATGTTGTTATGACTGCCAGCCTGGAATACCCAACGATGTATCCAGCGATTGGATGGGCGGAGCAAAACCCACAAGACTGGTGGAATGCTTTTGTGGGGAACATTCGTACGCTGCTTTCGGCCAGTGGCGTCGCGCCCGAAAGCATCGTGGCCATTGCATTGGATGCGGCTACGCATACGGCTGTCCTTTTGGATCGGCATGACCACCCTGTGCGCAATGCCATCTACTGGACGGATGCCCGGGCTTCAAAAGAAGCCACGCAGCTGCAAGATCAGTATGGGGATGAGATCATTCGGCTGTCGTTTAACAGCGTATCAAGTCTGTGGACGCTGCCACAGCTCCTGTGGCTATGCCGCCATGAGCCTGAAGCGATTCAACAAACCTGCAAAGTTATGTCCGTAAAGGACTATATCCGCTATCGCCTGACAGGAGACTATGTAACGGATGACATTGAAGCCATGGGCTTTATGCTGCTGGATGCCAACACCAATCGCTGGAGTGAGCGCTTATGCGGCATGGCTGGTATCAGGGCGGATATTATGCCGCCTATCGTCCGACCGGAAACGCATCTGTCACCCATGTGCAAAGAGGCGCTGGAAGCAACGGGGCTTTCCTCCAAAACGGTTGTCATTGCAGGCACCACCGATACTGCCATGGAAGTTTATGCGGCTGGAGCCAATCAGGTAGGGCAGGCCACCGTGAAGCTGGCAACAGCTGGTCGCATTTGTGCCATTACCGATCATGCGGTGGTTGATCCCTGCCTTGTCACCTACCGCCATGTGGTTGACGGCTTGTGGTATCCAGGCACCGCCACCAAATCATGCGCGGCCAGCAATCGCTGGTATCGTGATACCTTCGGTGGAAGCTTCGAGCAGTTGAGCGAAGCGGCCGTCGAAATTCCTCGTGGATGCGATGGCCTGTTTTTCCATCCCTATCTGCAAGGGGAGATTACACCTTATCTGGATGACCAGTTGCGCGCTTCCTTTGTTGGCGCAACAGGTCATCATGGCAAAGCGCACTTCAACCGGGCCGTGCTGGAAGGGATCGCCTATTCCATGAAGGATTGCTATGAACTGTTGAAAAATCTGGGGATTGCACCCAAAGAAGCTGCGCTCATCGGAGGAGGAGCAAAAAGCGTTCTCTGGCGACAGATTCTCAGCGACATGCTGGGTATAGCGTTCAAAATTGTTGACAATGCGGATAGCTCACTGGGCAGCGCTATGCTGGCTGGTGTGGCAACGAGGGTCTTTGCCAGCCATCAGGAGGCCGCGGCAAAATGCATCCGAATCAGGGACGAGGTATTACCTGATCCGCAAGGCGTTGCTTTCTATGAGAAGCAATTCAAGCGCTATAAAGAAATACAAGCGGCGCTTGCGCCAATCTATCATCAGCTATGAAGATCCTCTGTCTCATCAAACAGGTGCCGGATTCACTTGAAGTCCATATGAACAGCGGCCTGACGCTGGAAAGAGACTTTGTGGCACATGTGCTGAACAAGGCTGATGAATCTGCCGTCGAGTTAGCGTTGCAGATGAAGGATGCCTATGGCGCTACGGTGACGGCCATGACAATGGGACCTTTGAACGCAGAAAATATCTTGCGAGAGCTTTTGTCACGCGGGGTAGATCATGCGCTGCTGCTTACCTCTCCTCAATTTGCAGGAGCGGACACTCTGGCCACAGCACGGACACTGGCAGCTGCGGCTCGCCAAACCGGCCCCTTCGACCTGCTGATTTTTGGACGTCGATCCGCTGATGGTGAAACGGGACAAGTGGGACCCATGACTTGCGCACTTCTGGGGATACCTTGCGTTGCCAATGTGCTCTCTGCAAAGCTGATGGACAGAACTGTCTGCGCAGAGCAGCTCACCGAAGAGGGGATTTCTCATTGGGAAGCACAGCTGCCGGCCGCACTGACCCTGTGCGAATGGAGCTATCCTCTGCGCCTGCCGGCTCTCCTGGGACTGAAAACAGCCCGAAGTGCAGAAATTCCGCATTTGCGGCCTGAAGACATTGGCCTGGTGCCGGATTTGTGCGGATTGAAGGGTTCGCCCACACGAGTGGTTTCCATCCGGGCCCATTCGGCGGGTGTCCGGCCGACGCAGTGGATTACGGCCAAGGAGGCTGCCCAGATCATCATGCAGATGGGGGTGAAGCCGTGATAACAGTAGTCTATTTTGAGGCAGATCACTTGCATGCATTAGAACTCATTGCTAAAGCCGTGACATTTTCCGAGAGCGTTTATGCATTGTGTGAAAATGGTGGCAGTTGCGTTCCGGCCTTGTCTGCGGGCGCTTCCAAGGCAGTGGTAATTGGTCTGATTGATGATGATTGTGCGCAGGGGGACCATATCGCATCGGTGATTGGACGTATGCATGCGGACAGTGTGCTGTTTCCTGCAACAATCCGGGGACGCTTTCTGTCGGCCTGGGTGGCCGCCCGGCTTCAAACCGGCCTAACTGCGGATTGTACCGGGCTGGACGTAACCACGGATGACCTGCTTTTGCAAAGCCGCCCGGCATTTGGGGGGAATCTTACAGCAAGCATTCTTTGCCATTCCCGCAAACCGCAGATCGCCAGCGTTCGACCAGGCATTTTTCCCATGCCGGAGCTGAGGTGGAGCGCATCCAGCGCGAAAGAACGGATCGATTATCTTGAACCAGAAGTTTTGGGCAGTTATCTAAAGCGAACCAGCTTTTCAAAACTGGAAAACACGGTTTGTCTGCAGGAAGCAAAAGTAGTTATCACGGGTGGAAAAGGCATAGGAAGCAAAAAAGGGTTTGACAAGCTGTTTCATTTGGCACATCTGCTGGGAGGCGTCGTAGGAGCCACGCGCGGTGCTGTAGATGCTGGCTACATTTCCTATGATCACCAGATAGGGCAAACCGGCGTGATTGTTCATCCGGACTTATATATTGGCATGGGCGTCTCAGGCTGTATTCAGCATACAACAGGAATGAACGGATCAAAAACCGTTATTGCAGTTAATCACGACAGGCGCGCAGCCCTGTTTGCTCAAGCAGACTTTGGTATTGTAAGTGACTGGGAAGAAGCGGCTGATATCCTTATAGATCTGTTGGAACGGACATAAAACAAAGGAGGGTTTATCATGAATTTCAAAAGGACGTATGTATCCCAAAATGGTTATACTCCTATCTGCAAAGCAGGCGAATCCACCCTTAAAGACCTCGAATTTGGGATAATTGAATTAGCTCCAGACCAAAAGCTGGATTTTGACACAGAGAACAAGGAAACAGCCTTTGTAATCCTTTTCGGGACCGTAGCCTTTTCCGCTAACGGAAGAGAATATGGCAAGGTCGGTGTACGCTCCAATGTGTTTGCCAGTCCTAAAGCAGAATGCTTCTATGCGCCTCGCAACTGTCATGTCCAGTTAACAAGCGTATATAACTGTAAAATTGCCGTGTGTGCGACGCCCATCGATGTGGATACGGAGCCGCAGGTGATTCACCAGAGCGATGTTCGCGTGGTGCGCCTGGGCGTTAAACCGTGGGAACGTGATACCAGCTTTATTATAGATGGAAATACCAACGCGAAAAAACTAACCATTGGCGAGGCATATGTCACTCCCGGCAACTGGGCAGGCTTTCCACCGCACAAGCATGATGTGGATAATATGCCTGCTGAATGCGTCGCGGAAGAAGTATACTATTTTCTTTTTGAGCCTTCTCAAGGATTTGGGGTGCAATGCGTGTATACTGCGGACGGCAGCATTGATGAAGCATATCGGGTTAAAAGTGATGACCTGGTTGAATTTCCCTTTGGATATCATACCACAGTCAGCGCGCCTGGTTACAATACCTATTTTCTGTGGCTAATGGCCGGCAGGCATCAGGGCTTCTGCCGTGTAAATGATCCCGAACATGCATGGGTAGCCGCAGTGGAAAACATGGTCAAACATATGCAGTAACAGTGGTGCAATGGTGAAATCTCAAGTTCATATTGTCACCGGAATTCTCAAGAAAGAATCAAGCGACCTATATGCATTTGGCAACTGCCCATAGCTGGGCGCAAAGTCTCAACTGCTTGGTCATGATAGCAGGGGCCTTTATCCTGTCTTATCGGACAAAAAAGAGTTGCATTGCCAGATTGCTTCATCCCTGTTTCTTTTGAATATGGTTTAGGGGCTGTTTCCTTTCGGAAACAGCCCCTATTGTTAGTTGCTCCTCAGAAAACGATGCGGAGAATCAGGCCTTCTTCGCCTTGATGGCGGCATGAGCAGCAGCCAGGCGCGCGATCGGCACGCGGAAGGGCGAGCAGCTCACGTAGTTGAGGCCCACGTTGTGGCAGAACTCGATGGTGGAGGGATCGCCGCCGTGCTCGCCGCAGATGCCCAGCTTGATGTCGGGGCGGGTCTCGCGGCCCAGCTTGGCAGCCATCTTCACCAGCTTGCCCACGCCGTCCTGATCCAGACGGGCGAAGGGATCGCTCTCGAAGATCTTGTTGTCATAGTAGGCGCCCAGGAACTTGCCGGCGTCGTCACGGCTGAAGCCGAAGGTCATCTGGGTGAGGTCGTTGGTGCCGAAGGAGAAGAACTCGGCGCACTCGGCGATCTCGTCAGCGGTGACGGCAGCACGCGGGATCTCGATCATGGTGCCCACATGGTATTCGAGGGTCATGCCCTGCTCCTCAAAGACCTTCTTGGCGGTCTCATCCACGATCGCCTTGACGAAGGCGAGCTCCTTCTTGGAGCCAACCAGCGGGATCATGATTTCGGGCACGATGTCGTAGCCGCATTCCTTCTTGACCTTGATGGCAGCCTGCAGCACGGCGCGGGTCTGCATCTCGGCGATTTCAGGATAGGTCACGGCCAGACGGCAGCCACGATGGCCCATCATGGGGTTGGACTCATGAAGGGCGTTGATCTTGTGGATGACTTCCTCGGTGGTAATGCCCAGGTTCTTAGCCAACGCCTCGATCTCGTCGGTCATGTCCGTATGGGGCACGAACTCATGCAGAGGCGGATCCAGGTAGCGGATGGTCATGGGACGGCCTTCCAGCGCCTTGTACATGGCCTCGAAGTCACCCTGCTGCATGGGCAGGATCTTGGCCAGCGCCTTTTCGCGCTGTTCCTTGGTGTCGGAGAGGATCATCTCACGCATAGCCGCAATACGATCCGCTTCAAAGAACATATGCTCGGTACGGCACAGGCCGATGCCCTCGGCGCCGAAAGCCACAGCCTGCTTGGTATCGCGCGGGGTGTCGGCGTTGGTGCGCACCTTCAGGGTGCGGGCCGCGTCAGCCCAGCCCATGAAACGGGCGAAGTCACCGGAGATGGCGGCCTCAACGGTCGCAATCTGGCCGTCGTAGACGTTGCCGGTAGAGCCGTCCAGGGAGATGAAATCGCCCTCGTGATAGACCTTGCCAGCCACGGTCAGGGTCTTGGCTTCTTCGTCGATCTTCAGCTCGCCGCAGCCCACGACCGCCGCGCGGCCCATGCCGCGGGCCACAACCGCCGCGTGGGAGGTCATGCCGCCAAAGACGGTCAGGATGCCCTGCGAGAAGTCCATGCCTTCGATGTCCTCAGGGGTGGTCTCGCGGCGCACAAGGATGACCTTTTCCTTGTTCTTGCCATGCTCGGCCGCCTCGTCGGCGGTGAAGTAGATGCCGCCGGTGGCAGCGCCGGGAGAGGCGGGCAGACCCTTGGCGATAACGGTCGCGGCCTTGAGGGCAGCGGTGTCAAAATTGGGATGCAGGAGGCTGTCAAGCTGCTTGGGTTCGACCTTCAAAACGGCCTCTTCCTCGCTCAGCACGCCTTCATCCACCAGATCGACAGCGATCTTGAGGGCGGCGGCAGCGGTGCGCTTGCCGTTACGGGTCTGGAGCATATAGAGCTTGCCGCGCTCAATGGTATACTCCATGTCCTGCATGTCGCGGTAGTGAGCTTCCAGCTTGCCCGCGATATCGATGAACTGCTGGTACACATCGGGCATCTGCTCCTGCAGATGGCTGATGGGTTCAGGGGTGCGGATGCCGGCCACGACGTCCTCGCCCTGGGCGTTAAGCAGGTATTCGCCGTAGAGCTTCTTCTCACCGGTAGAGGGGTTGCGGGTGAAAGCAACGCCGGTGCCGGAGGTCTCGCCCATGTTGCCAAAGACCATGGCCTGCACGTTGACGGCGGTACCCCAGTCGCCGGGGATGTCGTTCATGCGGCGGTAGTAGATGGCGCGGGGGTTGT
>OLOW01000081.1_pt1 | contig 49213 bp, 94 predicted proteins | sample 1672801 | NCBI WGS metagenome assembly OLOW01 (sample SAMEA3136725, study PRJEB25190) | human gut metagenome | biome: human gut; feature: human-associated habitat; material: faeces | place: Austria | collected 2013 | reverse complement strand
ATTCCGTAATCTCAGTTGAAGGAGTACCGGGGTAGGCGTAAACACCTGAAAGTCCGGCATCCAGTGCAGCTTGTGCAATGGCTTCGTCGCCAAGTAAGAGTTGCTTGCTCATATATTTCTTTTATTAGTGTTGATCACAGTTTGTTATTATATCGCGCAAAGATAGCCTTTTCAGTTCGTTTTATCACAGAATTACTTGAAAATCTTTCTTTCATTCAGTGCTTTCCAGTATTTTCTTGCATTTGCCATGTGGTCGGCATAATTGGAGGCAAAATTATGAGTTCCTGAGAAATCTTCTTTCGCGCACATATATATATAGTTATGTTTTGTATAGTTTAATACGCTGTCTATTCCTTTTTTAGTAGGAATGCGGATGGGACCGGGGGGTAATCCGGTATTTATATAAGTATTATACGGTGAATTTACTTTAAGATTCTCGTTAGTGATACGTCTTAAGGCGAAATCTTGCAAGGCGAATTTTATGGTAGGATCTGCCTGTAGAGGCATATCTTTTTGTAAACGGTTGATATAGAGACCTGCTACCAACGGTTTTTCTTCATTATTATTGGTCTCTTCTTCTACGATCGAAGCGAGTGTGCAGACTTCTTCCGGAGTCATTCCGATTGCCGTAGCCCGAGCTAGCCGTTCGTTATTCCAGAAGCGTTCATGCTCTTTTTGCATGCGCTGAAAAAAATCGTCTACGCTCATATCCCAATATACCTGGTAAGTTTCCGGAATAAAAAGACATGGAATCGTTTTACTGTCATATCCCAACTTGGACTGAAAGGTAGAGTCGAATAGTTGACGAGCTATTTCGATAGAATCTATCATAAGTTGTTTACCTATACTCCGTGCAAGGCGGTCTATAGTCCGTACACTTCCAATAGTGAGATTCATAGGCTCTTGATAGCCTCTGGAGAAACGGCTATACACATGGTATACATTGTCATTCGGGCGAATAGCATAGCGTCCGGTATGTATATTCTGATTGAAATTCTTGTATTTAGACATCCAATAGAAGCCGGTGAAGTTCTTTATATGTCCTGAACGTTTTATTTTATTAAATATGGAGTCGGCCGTGTCGTCCCGATCTACATAAATATACACGGTTCTGGAGGGGTGGAACTGAGGAGCAAACAGATAGTAATAAACAGTGCCTCCTACAATGGCGCATAGGAAAATGGCTCCGACCAGAATTGTCAATAAAATCTTTCTTTTCTTCATCTTATGAGACGTTATTTTTTTGCTGTGCCAAAGATAGGAAGAATTTGGATAGGAGTGATTTCTTTCTGTGATGAATCGCTGAAAAGGAATAGAATTTATTTAGTTTTTCTTTATATTTAAAGAGCCGGATCGGCAGATTGTTTTGGTTGAATTGCAATTTCTTATTAGTGCCACATGTGAAACTAATAAGAAAAGATATATGGGTTACTTGCTGTTTACCAAACAGATAGTTAATTCGGCCACTGGTGATAATTGGCTTCGGCTTCTATTTTGTTTTCAATTTCATCAGGTAGAGTTGCAAAGAAATCCATGTGTGTAAGTCGTTCGATACTGTCTATGGTAACTACATATGAGTGAAGAGGATCTGTTGCTTGTTCATTATTGAATAAGAAACCAATGGCTCGCATGGGTTTGACAAAAGGAGAGAGGACTACTTTGAAAAACTGTTGGGGTACTGCAACTTTATTTTTTCCGATTGTTTTCGATTCTCTTTCTATGATAGGTCCGCAAATAACGATGACAGCGCTGTCTGCAATAGCCCAGTCCCGGATCTTTTCTTCCAGATTTTTCCAGCCTCTTCTATTTAATTGCGGATGTTGTGGGCACATATTGCTAAAATAGAACGACTCTTTCATCGCTTTCGGACTCCATTTCATATCTGCAGCCGGTGCCATGTGTCCTTTATCATATCCTGAACGTGTATAATCCGCATTTGTTGCAATAGTCCCTATTGCTAATGGATCGGCAATGAAACGGTTACTTCTTTTTTCTTTTCCTTTGGTTTCTTGTCGGGTAAGTTCATAGGATACCCAATTCGGAAGTTTTAAATCTTTATTATAAGAAACGGTATATCCTGTATGTCGAATGATTTGCTCTTGTTTGGGAGCTAATGAGACAGGGATCTCCAAATTTCTGCCGGAAGGAATTTGAGAAGATGTATTAACTTGTGGTTCGTTGCTTTTTTGCGTTTGGGTATTAAACTGTTGGCAATACAAATAGACACCATAAAGAACAGGTATAAGTATAACAATAGTGATAATACATCCTAATTTATAATTAGAACGTGATTTCTTTTTGAATAATTTCCTGTTTTGATTTCGTTTCATCAGATGCAGTTCAATATTATGAATAAAGCGTTAACTATGATGATAGTTAACGCTTTATTATCAAGAGCCGCTAGCCAGACTTGAACTGGCGACCTACGCGTTACGAATGTTTCTCCAAAATATAGAATAACGGTTTGATAATAAAATAGTTAACTTGAAATGAATTAATGTTAAGGATAAGTTTTTGAACATTTACTCATCAAACATATTACCTTTTCCAAGTATGATCCACTCAACAGATATATTATAATCTTCGTGTAAGTAAACAATCCATTCGGGTTTTAATACGCTTCTATTTGGATAGAATTTAACTTGGTTTACGTTCCAACGATTCAGATTGTGCTTTCTTGTGAAAGTCTGTAATCCTCTAATCTTTTTTTGCTCCTTTAATATTGCTATTGCTTTGAAGAAACGTTGACTTATAGCTATCCCCTCTTCTGATATTTTCATTCCTTATTTATATTTTGGTTCTTTATGTCGTTTGTTGAAATATCCGACCCACTTACATGAGCACATCTTACATCCTTCCCCTGCTGGACAAGAAATTTTCTATTTTGCTCTTGCATAGATTCAATTGTTTTTTGTTGAGACAACACCGTTTCTGTTAATCTTGATATTTGCTCAAACACCTCTCGACTCATAGAAATAGATTCATTTTTACCCTCTATCCTTTGTGTTACAAGTTCTTCCAATATCTGCTCTTTTAATTGGTCTCTGTTACTTTCAGGAATACTTTTCCCTATAATACCGGCTATAGCATCGTATTTTTTTAACATAGGTACATCGGCACCGGATAGCCATCCTGTTGTCAAGTGATACTTATCCTCTATTATTTTCTTGTATACATCTTTGAAAGCTGTGATACCATTTTCTATTCTTGAATAAGTATTCTGACCAACATTCAGTAAATCAGCCATTTGCTGTTGCGTCATATTCATGTAAATCCTGAACTGCTTCAGCCTGCTTTCTTGCTCTTTATCCATACGAATAAAATTATTATCCATTTTAAGGATATTTAAGCGTGTAAATATCCTATTTATCCATAAAATGGATATATTTGCATTACTATTAATTATATAACACTGCAAAGATAATGAAAGATGAATTAAAAACAAGAGTTTTTCCTAATGAAGGTCATAAAATGACCTTAAAAGGTTATTATCAAAATCTACCGGAATCTACTCATCCCAAAACAGAATTTATCAACGAGATAATGAAACGGACTGGAGTATCTTTCACTGCTGTTAGAAACTGGGTTATTTATGGTATGAAACCTAATAAGCCCTCTCATGTTTCAATACTTTCCGAAATAACAGGGATACCTCCCGAAGAATTATGGTCTAAACAAAATGATTAAGCAATGAAAGATTTAGAGTTCTACATATTTGAAGATGAACTTTGGTGTCTGTTCCCTGACGGAAGCAATAAACCTGTAACAGATAAAGATATAGGATTAATAAAAAGTATATTAGATCGTATACGTGAATGTTACTCGGATGCTTATAATTCATTGATGGAATGTTATAAAAAGAGTTCTCAAAACATTCCATACTTCCAGTACCTTATAGTTAGACGTTTTTGCAAATGTAATTTTGGAGAATTGGATAACACAAGTCGTGATATTGATAAAAAGGGAGGATTCAACTTCGAACGCGTAAAATGTCCTATGCGTGGAGAATGTAAGTACGAAGGTATTATATGCTGTCCACAATTTTACAGCCGTATATCAGATGCAGAAATGAGAGTGATGCAAATGGTATACCAAGGAGCTAATAACGAAGAGATAGCAGACAAACTTTACCTTTCTCCTCATACTGTAAAGAATCATATCAAGTCTGTATATATCAAACTTGGTATTCATGAGAAATCAGAATTTATTCAATACGCGCACAAGAACAACCTTTTTAAAGATTAGACAATATGATTAATGAGGACGTTTTGAAAATTGTACTAAATGACAAAACCTTCGGACAGCGAGAAGCGGCTGATATAGTTGGGGGGAGAGGTCGGTTATTCAGATTAGTGGGGTCTGGTGATATTCGTGCAGAAAAAATACCTCCTAATCGACAAAATGGTAGATGGTATTGCAATGCCTATGATGTTATAAAAAATGCAACTTTAAAATAGCTGATAATCAAATAGTTATATCAAGTTAAAGACAAATATTTTATAAGTAAATTATTTGCTTTAAAGTAAAAAATAAAGTAGTTTTACAACGTAATTAAAAGATAATCAATTAGTTATGAAAAAAGATGCAGTTTTAACACTTTGGACTCTGTCATTTATAGCGATGGTGATACTGGCGGAAAATCCATATAATATTTCCTTTTGGATTTCATTGGGAATTTTCGGATATCTCTCGGTGTATATCGAAAAACACAATAAAATATTCGAGCATGAAGACGAGTAAATCTCCGTATATAATTCAAGAAATTATTCTGATAACATATAGCGGAAGAAAACTTCCTCTTACAATTGTAGATAAGAGGATTATAGACATTCCGATCAGATTGACGAAAGACAAAATACTCAATGCTTTCTCTTCTATGAAAGATAAACCGATAGATGTGAAACTAAAAGTAAAGTACATATAAAGTGTACATAAGAGCAATGAAAACAAAAGAAGAATTACTATCAATGAGTCATGAAGACTTAGCTTCACTTACATATAAAATTATGTATGAACAATGTCTTCTTGAAAATAAGGAAAAAGAAAACAGAAGATTAAGAGAAATACTTGATGCTATCGGTATCACGTATGAAACTTTCAAATCAGAATTCCATGAATGATGAATTACAGCAATTAGAATCTGAGTTAAAAAAGGTGGAATATAGTAACCTTGAATATCTTCCTGAATATGGATATTCACCGAAAGAAGAAATAATCCAGCTTATAAAGGAAGACATATCCGATGTCAAAAAAGAAATCAACAATAGGTTAAAATTGCATGCTTCAGGCATTTCATCAGGATATACAGAAAAAAGCTTAGAAGAAGAGAGAACTAACCTTTGCATAATGCAAGGGTTGGCGAGATATTGTTAAACTTTAAAATATTTGAGCAATGGAGGAAAACAAATTAACAAAACAGGAAAATGATGCATTGGCAATATTTGGTAAAGGCAAAACTATTTATCAAGTTGCAGGTAACGACGTGGCATTATCTTTTGATATTGTACGTAACTATCTAACTAAAGGTAACGGACAGGTATCCGATCAAGATATTGTTCAGTTTATTAGTATTTGTAAATTTAACCAACTTAATCCATTCCTGAACGAAGCATTTCTTGTTAAGTTCGGACAACAGCCGGCACAGATGATTGTTAGCAAGGAAGCATTTTTTAAACGTGCTGACGCTAGTGAAAAATATGAAGGTTTCAAGGCGGGTATCATTATTATTAGAGACAACGAAATTGTAGAGGTGGAAGGCTGTTTTTATAATGAAAAGACTGATATACTTGTAGGTGGGTGGTGCGAAGTTTACCGGTCTGACCGCAAATTTCCGATTATAGCGAAAGTCAATCTTGCCGAATACGACAAAAAGCAATCTATATGGAATGAAAAAAAATCCACCATGATTTCCAAGATTGCTAAAGTCCAAGCATTACGTGAAGCTTTTCCAGCCCAACTTGGTGCAATGTACACGCAAGAAGAACAAGAAGTTAAGTTTGCTGAATATGAAGATATCACAGACAAAGAATCTAAAGCCAACAAACTTGCGGAAATTGCTCTTAAGAATGCAGGAGTAGAAGAACAACCAAAAACGGAGCAACCTGTAAATCAGCCTCAAAATAACACGAATGACAAACCGGCTCAAAAAACATTATTATAATGGAAGCACAACATACAATTGAATGGTACAGAAAAAGATTAGGATGTATCACAGGAAGTGAATGCGGAGTATTAATGAAGAGTGGTCGTAATGGCTGCTTTTCAGATGCCGCCAAAACTTATATTTATCAAATTGCAGGTGAAAGATTTATGGATCCCGATATTATAAATGATGATTATACATTCGAGATATACTTGCAACAAGTAAATGTAAACTCCAAAGCAATGCAGTGGGGTAATGAGCAAGAGGAATATGCTCGTAATCTTTATGCTAAAAAAACTGGCTTGCATATTATAGAAGTCGGTTCATGTAAACATCCTACTATTCCTAATTTCGCAAGTAGTCCTGATGGTTTCTTTTATGATGAAGATAGCCAAATCAAATTATGTTTGGAAATCAAATGTCTTGATCAAGGCAAATTTATGAGATACAAATCTGATGTTCATGACAATGACTCATTGTTAGAAATGAATCCTAAATACTTCTACCAATGTTGTGCTCACATGATGTGCACCGGAGCTCAAGGTACTGATTTTGTAGTTTATAATCCTTTTCAAATAGATCCTATTCATATTGTACACATACTACCTGATGAAAGGGTCTTTGCAGAAATGGAGAATCGTATTAGAATGGCGGACGACATTATTAACCAAATAGCTGATATAGAATAATGAATGACCTGTTAATAAAAGAGACTCAACTCCAGCGAATTATACGAAAGACAGGTAGAAAGCCATGTGAATGTAAGTGTTCATTATGTAAAATGCAATGCCATACTCCATGTTTAGGAACTCCGCAGGATATTGAAAAATTAATAGATGCAGGTTATTCAGACCGGTTACTCCCCACTCTTTGGGGAGCCGGAATGATAATGGGAGTTATTAATTTCCCAGTTCCTATGATCCAAATTGCATCGGGCGATGATTATTGTTCGTTCTTTCACAATGGCTTATGCGAACTTCACGACAGAGGATTGAAGCCTACCGAAGGGCGTTTGTCGCATCATTCTACACGCATTGACAATTTCAAAGCATCTAAAAGTATAGCTTGGAATGTCGCTAAAGAATGGATTTCCGAAGAAAATGCAGATACCATAGAACGCATAGCTGACAAATTTAGTAGAAACTTAAAAATGTAGAGCAATGAATACACAATTAGCAATTCAAGAAAGAGACCTAGAACTGGTTGTAAGTGAAAAGACGTTAGGTAGTCTTACTACCAACGCAAAGCAAATCCGAGATATTGTAATGGCGAATTTGCCAAAGTATGATATATCCAATTATACGGATGACAATATCGATCAGGCAAAGAGAGATAAAGCCTCTCTCAACAAAGCTGCTAAAGATCTTAACTCCAAACGTCTTGAAATAGAGAAGGAGTTTATGAAACCTTTTGGAGAATTCAAGGAGGTAGTAAACGAAACGGTAAAGCTCATCGGTGAATGTTCTGCCAAGATTGACACAGTGGTCAAGCAAAACGAGCTGCAATACAAGGACAGGAAGAAATCTACTATCAAGACTTACTTTGATGGAATGAACGCAAACCTTGTAGACTTCAACAAGGTATTTAAATCAGAGTGGCTCAACAAATCCGCGAGCATGAAGTCTGTTTGTTCGGATATTAATGCCATATTTGATAAAGTTGAAAACGAGCTATCTACACTGAAAGATTTTGGTGAGGATTTTGATGTTCTCCGTACTTATTATATGGATACGCTTAACATTACTTCTACGATTCAATACGCAAACCGCCTGAAAGAACAACGAGAACGAGCTAAGGCAGCAGAAGAAGCTAAGATTAGAGCGGAACAAGAAAAGCAACAAGCGGAAGAAGCTCGTAAAGCTGTTGAAGCAGAACAAGCCAAAACACGTCCGGTCAATCCATTTGCAATAGCAAATCAAAAAGCTGACGAACAAGTACCTTTTATCCAATCTAGGACACAACAAACTGAATTATTAACGAGAGCATTCAAGGTTACCACTACTCGTGAAAACATCATTGCTCTTAGTGATTTTATGAATGCAAAAGGTATTGATTTTGACAAAATAGAATTACCATGAGTGAAACTGGAAAAGAATACGGACAATTTGTAAAACAGCGAAGAGAAGAGCGTTATAGTCAGTTTGTAAACACAATCCTTCCCGCTATCAGATCTTTAGGATATGACGTTATTCAACGAAATGATTTTGGATTCGAATTCATTGTTTCTAAAAAAGGATTTGTGTGGGTTATATTCTATCCCAAGGCTGATAGGATATTATTGTGTAAACAAAATAAATGGATATATGGTGGTTTCTCTTGGATTCGCAAACATATACTTAAAGACAATGGAAGTATGCAAAACAGATGTACAGACTATTATTCGGCTCCTTGATAAGAGTGCAGAGCTAATTGATAAATATTGTAAGAAGCCTTGTGAGTGTGATAAAGCAAGACAATGCAGGAAAATTAGTAAGAAACTTAAAAATAAAATAGACAATGAAAACCTTACAAATCAGTGAACAAAAAGCTAGAGAACTTTACAAAAGTGGTTCCGGCGAGTTAAGATCCATTCTGGAAGAGTCTTTTGGAAAAGATTTTTTCTCTCAAAAGATAACAGATAGAGTTAAAACCTATGAAGATGCATGTCGCGAATTGAGTATGAATCCTCTTGATGAAAATAAGTTGATGAAACTCGGTCTTACTAAACATGATATTGCTTATCAAAAGTTGGTAACTATTGCCAAGTCCCTTAACGAAGGATGGGTACCGGATGTGTGTGATAATAGTGTTTATAGATGGTACCCATGGTTCGTCACTAATGGTTCTCCTTCCTCTTTCGCTTTCGACGATTCGGCTTACGCTGATGCGCATGCGGATGCGGGTAGCGGGTCTCGCCTTTGCTTTAAAAATAAAGAATTGTCAGAATACTGTGGTAAACAATTCATTGAGCTTTGGAAACAATTCATTCTTTAATTAAATATTTATTGTCATGAAAAAAGAAAATATTATAGATTTAATCAAAACTTTTGATGATGCTCGTAAGTTGACCGGTAGACCGGATGTTCCTGACTTTTCCAATCTTCCCACTGACATGCGCAAACATTTTGAGGCACAGTATAAGATGATTGTAATTGCAGAAGCCCTTAACGAGGCATGGATCCCTGATTGGGATAATTATAATGAATATAAGTATTATCCTTGGTTTGAAATGTCTCCTTCCTCTTTCGCTTTCGGCGATTCGAGTTACGATGTTGCTCGTGCGTATGCGGGTAGCGGGTCTCGCCTTAAATTTCGGACACACGAGCTTGCAGAATATGCAGCAAAGCAATTCATTGATATTTGGAAAGATATCCAGATAGCATAGGATATAAAGGTTGCCTGCCCTTGTCTCCTTCCTCTTTCGCTTTCAACGATTCGAATTACGATAATGCAAATGCGAATGCAGGTAGCAGGTCTCACCTATGTTACAATAATCCAATGGGCAGGGGCCTCACCTCTTGGTGGAAAATAACAATTCAAACGGTGTCGGTAGGGCTTATCCGAAGACTCTTATTAGAAACAAAGGCTTATGAAACGATTTGGAAATTTATATTCACGTATATATAGTCTAGATAATCTTTATCTAGCATATTCCAAAGCAAGAAAAGGCAAGGGAAATACTTATGGGGTCATTCAATTTGAGAAAGAATTGGATGACAACATAAATTCCCTTCATAAGGAACTGTCAGAAGGTAAATACGTTACTTCTGAATATCAAACTTTTATCATACATGATCCCAAGGAACGTGAAATATACCGGCTCCCTTTCCGTGATCGTGTTGTTCATCATGCGATAATGAATATCCTTGAAGATATATGGACTCCGATATTCATTTCACATACTTATTCATGTATTAAGGGCAGAGGTATCCATGGGGTAATGAAACATCTAAAGAAGAATTTAAAAGATATCCAAAATACAAAATATTGCTTGAAAATGGACATTCGTAAATACTATCCGTCAATAGATCATTTGATACTTAAGAATATTGTCCGAAAGAAGATTAAGGACAAACGTCTTCTTGAGTTACTCGACGGTATTATTGATTCTGCTCCGGGAATACCTATCGGTAATTATCTTTCGCAGTTCTTTGCAAACTTGTATTTATCTTACTTTGATCACTGGCTTAAAGAGGAAAGGCGTATAAAGTATTATTATAGATATGCTGATGATATGGTAATACTTTCATCAAACAAAGAAGAGCTTCACTCTCTGCTTGGAGATATAAAATCATATCTGCATAATAAGCTTCATCTAAATTTAAAAGACAATTATCAAATATTCCCGGTTGATAATAGAGGAATTGACTTTGTTGGCTATGTTTTCTTTCACACTCATATTTTAATGCGGAAAAGTATCAAGAAAAACTTCTGTAGAAAAGTAGCAGTGTTGAACAAAAAGAAAACTACATCCTGCAACTGCAAGATAGCACTTTGTTCATGGCTGGGATGGGCAAAATATTGTAATTCAAAGCACCTAATTAAAACTATAATCAAAAATGAAAAGGTTCTCTGATTTTGGAATTGACATTGACGCTGGACGTAATATTTTTCCTGTACAGCAAATATCAATAACCGATATACTCAACTGTGAGATAGAGGTACTTGACTATGAATCTGGAGTTAAAACTCAACATGGAGATAATCGTTGCGTAGTCAAGATTAAGCATGAAGGAACTGAATATAAATTCTTTACTAACTCTTCTCCGATAAAAGAGGCACTTAGTAAAATTTCCAAAGAAGATTTTCCATTTATAGCTACAGTACGTATCAAGAAAATAGGTACTGGCAATAGTAAAATGTATTATTTCACTTAAAAGATATTGTATATGAAAATTACAATCAACAAACCAACTGAATTTGATGCAGTCTACCTGAAAGTAGATGCAGGTGTACGCTATTGGGAGGATGCAAGAGTAAACGGAATAAAAGACATTGATTTATACGAGAGTAAAGGTATAGGTAAGCCTCTTATTCCTTGCGCTGTACAGATAAAAAAATACCCTGACTATAATATATATTCAGATCATTATCGTTGGCGCCCTATTATAGCGATTGAAACAGGGCGAATAGTCAACTGGAGGCAAGGGACAACTGCCAATGTACATTATAAAGTGTGCGATGATTTTATATGTGATATTATTGATGAGGATGATATTGCTATTATTTCTTATGACGGCTATGTTCCTAAGATCATGTGTCCGGCAGATGAAGGATATGGAGACTACATCATTATGAATATTGATGAAAACGGATTTATTAAAGGATGGAGTAAAGAATTAATTAAGAAACTTATAAAAAAAGAGGAGGATTGATAATGAGTGAAATGGAAAGACATATTGGCAAAATTAAAAAAGTCGATTTGAATAATTATACTGTCGAAGGGTGGTGTGAACAGAAATGCAAGACACTTAAAATAGAGTTAGGGACATATTATAAGACTTATAAAGAAGCATTGTTAAATTATCCCTATCCAGCTATTGTGATTGAGGTCAACGATGTTCTTTGGGAAGTCATTGAGGACAAGGAAGAAGAGGATACACAGGACATTTCAATCCTTACTCCTAACAATGACGGGACATACAGCTACATTATGCAATTCTACAATGGTGGAACATGCTTAAATGAAATGCTTGAAGATAGTATCAAAAATTTAAAGGAGGATTAATTATGGCAATGCATACATGGTTTGAGTGCAAGATTCGTTATGAAAAAGTAATGGAAAACGGAATGCAAAAGAAAGTAACAGAACCTTATCTGGTAGATGCACTCAGCTTTACAGAAGCAGAAGCACGTATTATCGAGGAGATGACTCCCTTTATAACAGGAGAATTTACAGTATCGGACATTAAACGTGCCAACTATAGCGAATTTTTCCCCAGCGATGAGGAAAGTGCCGACCGCTGGTTTAAGTGCAAACTTATCTTTATCACCCTTGACGAAAAAAGCGGTGCAGAGAAAAAGACTTCCACACAGGTATTGGTACAAGCTGCCGACTTGCGTGATGCAGTGAAAAAGCTGGATGAGGGCATGAAAGGAACCATGGCGGATTATCAGATCGGTATGGTAGCTGAAACTCCGATTGTAGACGTATTCCCTTTTGAAGCCAAAGAGGGAAGTAATATAATAGAAGATAAAGAAGTAGTTCGCTTTATTGATAAGTTCCCTGAAGGGCAATGTACCGAAACTACAGTAGGTGGCAAACCGGTTATCGTTGATAAAACTGGAGGTAAAACAAAAGTAATCCCTAACAATAAATCAGATACTAATGAAGGAGACCAACAGTGAAGAATATTTGCCAGATTGGGCGATAATTGAAGATTAGTTTAAAAGGGAGGAACGGTGTGTGTTATTTGTTCCTCTCTATATACTATAAAGAATAAATAAATTATAATTATGGCAGAATTTTATAACATGGGGGAACTTATCCCTATTAGAGAAAATAACGGTCAAAGAGCAGTTAACGCACGTGACTTACATGCTTTCTTAGAAAGTAAGCAGGACTTTTCGACTTGGATTAAAAACCGTATTGAACAATATGGCTTTATAGAGAACCAAGATTACCAAATTCTTGCTCCACAAAATTATGGAGCAAGTTGGGGAGGGAACAATAGGGTAGAGTACGCTCTTTCCATTGATATGGCAAAAGAGCTATCTATGGTAGAAAGGACACAAAAAGGGAAAGATGCTCGTTCCTATTTTATTTCTTGTGAAAAGATTGCCTCTAATAAGGTGGTAGAAGAACAGAACAAATCCAAACGTGAACCATCACTAACAACTAAAGTCCGTGTTGGTCTTGAATGGGTAAAAGGCGTAAGTGAAGTGCTTAATCTAAATGATTCTTCTAAATTGTCTTTAATTAGTAAAGTAGCTGCACCTCTTGGACTTCCGACACCTGATTATACTCCATCGCATGGGATACTTAAGTCCGCTACTGAATTGCTCAAAGAAACGGGTTTATCTATCAGCGCACAAGCGTTTAATCAAAGAGCGATTCAGAAAGGTATCTTATGTGATATTAAAAGGAAATCATCAAAAGGCAAAGATAAGCATTTCAAATCCATAACCGAATCCGGTCGGTCGTATGGTGAGAACCAAGTCAATCCTAATAATACCAAAGAAACGCAGCCACTTTGGTATAAAGAGAAATTCAATGAGTTATTAATGTTGCTTGATTTTAAACTTGCTAGGGTATTATGACATACGAAGAAATGAAAGCTAAATATTGCGGAACCAATATTCGCAGAAAGCCAAAAAGTGAAGAACATAAGATACAAGCATCTTGTATTAGATGGTTTCGCCTCCAATACCCCCAATTAAGAAACATCTTATTTGCTGTTCCTAATGCAGCAAGAAGAAGTGCTAGAAACGGGGCATACATGAAAGAAGAAGGGATGCTTTCGGGAGTTGCAGATCTGATACTTCTTAAAAGTAATCGTTTCTACGGTGCTTTGTGTATAGAAATGAAAAAGCCAGGTGAGTACCAAAGAACAGTACAAAAAGAATGGCAAAAGGAATGTGAAGCGGCTGGAAATAAATATGTTGTCTGCCGTTCTCTTGACGATTTCATTAAAGTGGTAACTGATTATTTGAATAACATGTAGTTATGGCTGTTTCTCAAATCATAAAAGATATGCGTTGCTTAAAGAAACTGATAAAAGATGCTACTGGATTGAAAGTCTATGAATCAGAAGCAATTTCACATCATGATTTATATTGGAGTATTTATGATGAATATAAAGACAAAAATAATCCTCATATCACAGTTACTCATGGTAGTCATTGGAGTATAGATGAAGGGGCGGAATACAAAATATCTATTTATGCTCCCTCTTTGTCGATTGGTATACGTAGAAAATTAAACACTCCATTATTTCAATCTTATATTGACAGAATAGTTCAGGCGTTTGATAACCGTTTTGGAGAAAAATCGTGGAACTACTGCAATGAAGAAAGTATTAGTTGGCGTCCAATGTCTCGTTTTAGTTTTTATGTGCAAATTCCCAATTTTAAAGATTGACACCTATGAAACCGAATGAGTTAGAAGAATGGCATAAGCTATCAGGAAAGCTTGTTGCATTTACGAGTAATTGTAGTGAGGATATAAAACCTTACATCGTTGGACAATTGCAGGCTTTGTTAGAAATATTGTCTGCGCAAATTGATTTTGAAAAATAAACCCTGTGTCGATTGGCTCAACTCCTATTATCGGCAAATCGTTCTTTGACATTTTGTTTTCAGCTTTTAATCTGCCTTATTACTGCATTGGAATAAATAAAGCCAGATGTGATGTCTGGCTTTATTTATCAATTAGTCCGAATCTTTTTAATTCGGCTTTATTGATTCGAGAATTACTCTTTATCTTATCACAAACAAGGGTAATATCTTCCTCATCCAATGTGCCTAAACTAGTACTTTTAAGAAGCTTGTTCTTTTTCACTATTTTAATTGAAGAGCAATCTATGTAGCTGTCATATGAAAGAAAATTATAACTTTCCCCTTTTATAAGATGCTGCATTGCTTGTACATTAGGTGGCAGATTCATATTAATAAAGGAGTTAAAAATGACACCACCATAAACGTTTCCATCGTTATCAAAACCAAGTACTACAAAAAATTTATCACGGCTGGTATCTCTAGGTTTTGGTACTACTCCATTGGCCTTGTTCATCGTAACGTAAAATACATCTCCTATCTTAATTTCCGAAGGTTTCATCAAATGCTATTGAATCATTAATATATTTTACAAGTTCATCATTAGCTCCTCCGTCAAGGGCAATATCCCCCGGATCAATAACATGATTCCCCTTTTTGTCTCTCGCTTTTTGCCAACAAGTTGTATGAGAAGTTCTTTCCAACTCCTTAAAACTCATTTTCCCGTATTTGGAGATGCATAAATCTAACGTATCTTTATCATATTGTGAAAGATAATCCATATCCGGTTCACGTTTGGATAATAGATAGTAATCTACGACATAAACATCGTCTTTCATTTTTGAAAGAACACTTTTTTGCCCCTGTATTGTACTATACAAAATTGTTGGTACTGGTCCATGGGGAAGAGCACAAAATTTATCCGCTATCATCAGTTGTCCCCAGTCAACCAAACTTCGTTGATTGGCAAAATATAATATCTTGAACAGATGATAGTAGTCCATACCCCCAGTTTTATTAAGGATATAAAGCACTATTTCTATAATTCTTTGTTGTTCAAATTTTGTCATTTTGTTTAGGGTTCTTGGTTACTTATTTATGTGAATGCGTATTCAAATATATGCATTCTAATGCAAAGTTAACAAATTCATTTGAGAATTAAATCACAAAATAGTTAAAAGAATACGTTGATTGTTGATCGTATAATCACTTTTAAAAATTATTATTATATTTGCAATGCGTTGGGTTATACTTATTAAAATTAGAATTAATCAGAGGATTAAGATATAGAAAGCTGTGTAGGTCATAACCCCCTGCATGGCTTTCGCCTTTTTATCTCCGCATGAAGAAGTGCGGTACGTCCTCGAACGAAAAGACTTTATTATGAAAACGAACCAAATTATGATTCGCCCAATGGGTGATTTTAAAGTAATTCAGAGAACTAAAGATGCGTTTTTCAATGCTACAAATTTATTGAAACAGTGGAATCAATTGAAAGGTATGAAGAAGGAAGTTAATGACTACTTCGGCTTATCTTCCACTAAAGAGTTCATTTACACTATAATGGAAAGAGAAAATTATGATAGGGGTAATTACCCCTATCATAAATCAAGGGCAAATAAGGGGGATAATGCGGGTACCTGGATGCATCCACTACTTTTTATTGATTTTGCAATGTGGATAAATCCGTCTTTTAAATATGATGTTCTCAAATTTGTCTATGATGAAATGATAAAATTCCGCAATCTTGCTGGTGATGCATACCCATCCATGTGTAAAGCGGTCAGTTCTATTTTGCCAGATGACCTATTCAAACAAAAAGTCAAGGACTTGGCCAAGTCTCTAAACATCATAGTCTACGGTAAGCATGAATCAGAAATGCGTAATAAAATTGGCGATGAAGCTAAAATTCGTGAATTGTATGAGTTGGAATTACAGATAGCCCAATGGATAGATTTAGGTTTTATCAAAGACTATAATAGCCTTAAATCCACATTGACTAAATTGTATTACCGGAAATATCCTAATGTTCTTCCCATCTAAAATATAGGGATATTGGGTAGTTGATATAAATAAAGGGGTGCCAAATGCATCCCTTATATTCATCTATACATTGCGGTGCAGCTTATAAATAAGGCTATAACAGACACGATAAGAGAAAGTATCCCGGCTATTACTCCGACAACAGTCCAGTTGATAGGGTTTCGTAAATTGGGATTCTCACAAAGGTAATGTTTCCCTTCATCGGTGGTTCTGGCATCTTCTACTGCTCCACCTTCCAGATAGGCGGCTTTTATTAGTCCTTTCCTTTCAAGTGATCGGACGGACAAGTTGTAGACGTGCAAAGGGAAACCGCAAGGACATTTACCGTTGAACTTATCAACGATCCTAAGTGTTTCTTTTTCCTCCTTTGTGAGTTTTATTCGTTTCATGGTTTTATTGTTTGTTTTTCATTTTCCATATAGCAATATAAGCAGATGTATATATAGCTAAAATAATGGCACACAATCCAGCAGAAGTTGCAGCTCCATAATGACCTTTTCCTACCATATTACCAGCGAATATTACAAGAAAAAGTTCTAATATCATTGCGATTATAAAATACCCTTTCATTGGTTGCTTTTGGTTTTAAGTTCGACATTCACACTAACCAGGAACTCGTTTCCGCAATGTGGGCATTTGATAGAATGGGCGTTTGAGGGGAGTTGCACTTCTTCCGGAGACGCGAATAGTTGCCATATAGGTACTTCTAATGCGGTTGCTATTTTGGAAAGGGTCTCAATGGTAGGATTTCCGTTCACATTCCTTGTTAATGTATCACGAGTAACTCCCAACTTTTCAGAAAGTTGCTGCATTGTAAGTCCCTTTGATTTTGTAATTTCTTTTACTCTTAGCTCCATAATATTAAGTTTTATGTATGCAAATGTAGTATTTTAATGATAGTACGACATTATAATATCGTTAATTAAAGCTAAATAGGCAATTAAATGCTGTATTTGTTTGGTAAATACGGCATTATAATGTAGTTTTACATCATCAAAAATAACTCATAAATAAAAAGAATATGAAACGCTACAATTTATCAGAAATATTCAAGAACGCTCACAGAAACTACAAGTATTCAGGTAAGAAGCAAGGTAAGACCTTTGGTGAATGTTTAAAGTCAGCATGGAGACTTGCAAAACTCCAAGCTAACTTCACAGTAGAAGCGGTAAAGGAAAGAACTGATAAATTCTTGGCAGAAAGAGAAGAAGCGATGAGCAAAGCTGCTAAGGCTACAATGCACGAAGGCTACAATAACAAGAACATTCCTGCATCGGCTTATTACAATGTGAATAGTACTGGTAGATTCGGTTCACGCTACGTAGGTGATTAAGATATAACTAACACTTTAAAATATAAAACAATGAAATACGAAGTTTCTAAGAAAGGTTCAAGCGTAACATTCAAGTTCGAAACATACGAACAGGCAGCTGATTTCTGCTATATGTATGTAATGTCAATGCACGCTAAAGGTGATAGATTCCCTGAACTTTCAATTAAAGAGATAACCGAGTAATCAGAACATTAAAATTTAGAGTAATGGACAATATTTTGAACTCAACCGTTGAAATGAGTCAGGCGGAACTGATATTTCAGTTAGCCAAGACCAATGTCGAACAAGAAAAAAGGCTTAAGTCGACAGAACTAAGATTAAGCGTACTTGAAGAAGAGATGAAGAAATTGTCTTCAAAGTGTATCGGTAATTATGGATGTTCCACTATGTCTGCATACGTACAGAGGCATAAACTTCCTATTTATGTAAGTGACATTGCGAAACTCGGCAATGATGCCACACGCCTATGTAAGAAAAGGGGATATCCGGTTAATAAGGTAAACATAGACCGTTTTGGTGTTGTAAACGTCTATCCGGATTTCATCCTTCATGAACTACTGGATGACTATATAAGAACTACACAGCGTCTAAATGGAAGTATAATGAGATAATAATATAAACTATAAAGTAATGATTGAAGTAGAAATAAGCCAATACCTCGCAATGTTAAAGTCATTCACAGAATGCTCTCAATACAGAGCGGAGTGTTATCGGTTAAAAGCTGAAAACGAAAAGTTGAAAATCGAGCTATCGAATAGCTTAAAGGTTTCTCGTTCTTCCCGTAATCAGGTCGAGCACTTTGATTACGCTAGTCGAATGGGAGCTAACTAAGTAGGAAAGTAGTGTCAGGGGATTCGTCCCACACATTAAGTTGATGCCAATCGACACAGTGACAATCTGAAAATGGTTGTCACTGTTTTACCGGTTTTAAGTGGTTCTAAGTGAATCATTCAATTTGAAATAACAACTATCATCCTTGATTATTCGAGGTAATATAGAGTTGAAAAATAGTGTATAAAATGATTTTGTAATTAATAAATATAGAAAAATGATCGGATTATTAAAGAACGGGCAAAAAGTTGAAGTAAAGAAAATCATACCTGATTGGAATCGGGTAGAGACTAATGATAATCAGATATTTGCTCTATGGGAGTTTGAAGTTATATATAGTTCTTAAAAAATATTCGAATATGAGTAAAATGAAGCAAATGTTACTGGCAACAGCAGCGATGTGCGCAGCAGCACAAAGTAACGATCCATACTCTGTGAATCGTAGAGAAAGAATGACTTTTAATCCTGACTATAAAGTTAAGTCATCAATTAAAGAGTTAAGAGAGTTTACCATAAAAGGAAAGAGAGTTATGGCATACTCTAAAAAGGATGCTATTAAGCGATTAAAACATAATAAGAAACAAATATATTATTAAATAAAGATATAGTAATGAAGAAAAACATTTTAGTAGCACATGCATCAGATGGATTGGGAAATATTCTCAAGAAAGAAGTTTCGCTAATTTCTGTATGGATAAACGGAAGATGCGGACACTGCGTTAATGATGAAAGTATTGCCGCTTTACTTAACGAAGCTAAGGAGACCAACAAAATGCAAATATATATCTGTGATAACAATAAATTGGATGGAAAGATCGATGCGTTTTGCGGTACTCCACTGTACACAAATGGACAAGTAAGTGTATACGAATTAATATACAACGAAACTGTTATTTGGTCAAGATTTAATCCAACTAAAGCAAAAAAGAGGTAATTATGGGATCATTTATAGCCAAACAACCAAATGGGTTATATTGTCGCTTTAGTACGGTAGTAGATACAGTAACACATTACAATATGACTTTTGATGATTATGTAAATGACATTCAAATAAGTAAATATGGCAGAAATAAACAAGAAGCCGAACGGGAGGCTAAAGATACCATTGAGCATCACTTGAAGCCATTCCATGAAGTAATTAATAGGTTCGTTCCGAATAACCAAACTAAAGAGGAATTTAATCAGCTTCTTGAAAAAATGGGATTTAACGTATAATAGTGCAGATATGAGTAAGATTATTTTTCTCGACTTTGACGGTGTAATAACCACACTGAAAAGCAAATGGACTATTGATAATGAAAAGGTTGAATTGGTCAAACAGATTTGCGATGCGACCGGAGCCAAAATAGTTATATCTTCTTCATGGAGAAGACATACATTAGAACAGGCTATTGAAGCTATTACAACAAGAGAGGCAGAAATAGGTCATAATCCTTTTCCATATCCTGAATATATCGTAGGTATTACTTCAAGAATGTATGGTTTTAAATATTTAGAAAGGGACAAACACTACGGTCTATGTCGTGGCGTAGAAATAGACCGTTGGTTATGGGAACATCAAGATGTCACTAATTATGTAATCCTTGATGATGATCCAGATATGTTGCTTTCTCAAAAGAAACATTTCATAAAAACTCATGCTTTACGTGGAATATCCAAACGTGACGTAGAAAGGGCTATTAATATATTGACTCAATAAAAGGAAAAGTATGAAACAGACATTAGAAGAAGCAGCATACGACTATGCTACTAATAAAACAAAGTTTAGAAAAGAGGTTTTAAAGGAGGTTGATCCAGATAACTATGTTAGTCGGAAATCTGATTGTATGGAAGATTTTCAATGTGGTGCAGAATGGCAGGCAAAGCAATCTCCTTGGATCAGTGTTAAGGAACGGTTGCCGGAAGAGGGGCAGCGCATTTTGGTAGGCTTCTTGTATTACTATAAATATGATGATAGAGAAGCTGAATCACGTAAGCATATAGATGTATTCACGTATGAAAATGGCATATGGACTACTGATAGTGATATATCATATTTAGGAAAAAGTGTCGAGAAGGATGATATTAAGGTTATATGTTGGATGCCAATCCCGTCTTTTGATGAAATACTCGAAGCCAACAGAGATGTACTAGAACGGATTAAAGAGAAAGGAGATTGATTATGGATAAACTTAGATTAATAATCAGATTGTTGCTTACCCCTTTATGGTTAGCCTTATTTTTTGTTTACCTGCCAATATGGTATATACAAATGAGCTGGTACTACTTTAGATTTAGTGACTATTGGGAGGGCTATCTACTATTGTGGGATAGGATAATGATATTTTTAAAAATCAAATAACAGTGAAAATTGGAGGATGAATTATGAAATCAAAACAGGTATTATCAGTCGAACAGATGAAACATTTACAGGAATTTAGATTGGACACAAGTGATGCAAGTATGTATTGGGCGAGAGTGTCGCATGGAATCCGTATTGATGACAAATCAAAAGGTAAATGGTTTTTGAGCTTGCATAAGGCATTTCAAACTTGTGGGTTTATGTCGTATGAATCAATTCCTACCTACACCTTGCAGGACATAATAGAATTACTGCCGAAAGAAATTAAGACAGTTACAGATACTTATTATCTTACAATATCCACTTATGATTGTGATGTATGGTCTATATACTATTCAATGTCTGATGAATTTGATTACTATAAAGAGTTTAAATCAGATTCATTAATTGACGCAGCCTACGCGATGCTTTGCTGGTGTATTGAAAACGGATATATTAAAACTAAAGAATAGTTATGAAAGTAAGAGTAAAAGAAACTGGAGAAATTATCAATATTGCTGATTACGCACGTGTCACACTTGATAAGTGTGATAGTTACGGTAATCCTATTGAATTAAGTTTTGATGATGTTGAAATACTTCAAGAAAGGTCTGATAATATTGATTGGGAACAGAGACGTTATGAAATAGCAAAGGAAACAGTTACTGCAATAATGTCAAATGAAGATTTCTATCATCAGGTTTTATGTGAGGGAGCAGAGCATGGTCAAAGACAAATTCAAACTAATATTGCACGTGCCGCAGTTATATTTGCTGATGCTCTTATTGAAGAATTAAAGAAGGAGAAATAAAATGGAAAAGTACTATTACTATACTTACCAACGTGGTAAAACAACAGGTCATGCAGTATGCTGTACTGATAATGGACGATTTAATATACTTGAAAGACTTAAGTTTGTGCAAGGTGATTCTCTGGAATTTTGTATTATCACCTTCTATAAAGAAATATCCAGTGAAGAATATGAAGATATGATTAATTATTTTAATGAAACCAATGAAGAAAATTGAATTTTACCCAGGAATCAATCTTGATAAAGCATATCAAGAATTGCAGGACAATGCACCATGTTATGGTGAATTTAACGAGAAAACGTTGTATTCTACTGATTCTCTCGATGAAGTGTTTGTTAAAGTGACCGGTAAGTCAAAAGCGGAACACGATGAATATATCCGTAAGATACACGAAGAGTATGACCGTAAAGAAGCGGAGTTTAAGGCTAAAATTCCGCAATTAACCGAAGATTACAGAAAACGTGCAATAGGCATTATTCCGGAAGGATATTTGGAATTATGGAATGAAATTGTTCCTATCAGGTTGAATGATCTCTATCATGGCATGGAACTTGACTGCTGGTTAGAATTGGTTGCAGTATTGAATGATACCTCTAAAAAAGAACTGGAAAGATTTGAAATATGCCGGTCTTTGTTCTCCAAGCAAGGTCACAGCGGCATGAGTGCAGGACTTGTTTTTAATGGTCTTAAGTGTTTTCATCCATTAGGAGAAATGTTGGTATTATACATTAACGACTCTATAAAAGCATAGTACCTCTTATGGAAGAAAATAAAAACATTGGTGAAATTACCATTGGATTTGATAATGAATCTGCAAGAAAAGTAGCAATCACAGATATGGTCCGGTGCGAATTTTCAGATCACCGTCTTGTTACCGTTGCGCATACAGAAGAAGATGCCTACCTGCTATCGGTAGAAAATCCTCAAAGTTCCGGACGCGCTACCCAAACGAATATGTATTTGACAGAAGGAAGTGCAGCTGCTCTTTTCTGTACATACATCTTATATCTGGAACATAACGGAATAGATGTAAATGAGTTATTCAAGAAATACATACTTGACGATAAAGAGATCAAATATGAATTTTCATCAAAAGATTAATATTACATCATTATGGAAATAAACTGTAAATACTGCCCTAAAAATGACGGTATATATTGTTGTGGTAAAATTATTCCTCATGAGACATTTTACAATCCTCACAATTTAGAGGGGGAAATATGGAAACCAATTATTGGATATGAAAATCTATATCATGTATCAAATTATGGTAGAGTCAAAAGTCTTTTAGGTGGTAATTTGAAACAATCCACTGTTCGAATTCTTAAAAATAGGGTTATGAAAAGTGGGTATCATGAAGTTGTTTTATATAAAAACAAAGTTGGCAAACCTTTTAAGGTTCATAGATTGGTTGCTACAGCTTTTATTCCTAATGCGGAGAATAAGCCATGCATTGACCATATTGACACCAATAGAATAAACAATAATGTCAAGAACCTTAGGTGGGTTACTATAAAAGAAAACTGTAACAATTCAATATCTCTGAAGAAATTTAGAAAAAGAATGCTTGGTGAAAACAATCCATTTTATGGTAAGCGGCTCTCTGATAGTCACAAGAAAAAAATGTCTTTAGCTAAAATGGGTATATTAAATGGGAATAGAAGCATCCCTGTTATTCAAATCAATCCCCATAATGGGCAAAAACTAAAAGAATATCAATCCTCTGCTGAAGCTGAAAGAAATACTGGGGCTAAGGAACCTAATATCATAAGATGTTGTAAACATAACAGACCGATAGCTGGCGGCTTTGCTTGGGCATATAAAACAGAATATGATATGTGTAAGGATACATCTGTTTATGTTCGCCCCATTAAATACAGAAGTTTATTAAAACCTATTTGTCAATACACTAAAGAAGGGATATTAGTTAATGAATACAACAGTTTGAAAGAGGCATCTCGTGTGACAGGAATAAGCAAGAATAATATAAGTAGATCGGCAGTCAAGCAAAAGTCATTGGCTGGCGGCTATATGTGGAAATATAAAATTAAATAATATGATAACGACAGATTTTTATAGAGAAATAGATGAAATGAGTGATTATATGAAAATTACTTGTTCAAATAATCCTGTAGAAATACAGGAACGTATATCTACCATTATGGTATATTCGATAAGAAGTGGAGAAATGCTTGCTGAATCTAAACGAGAACTAAGAAAGCGAAAGTCTGATGAAATACAGAATACAATTCTCCAAATTGCTCGGGAGAATTGTTTGTCTGCAAAAGTCCAAAACGCTCTTCTTGATAGTATAGCGGAAGAAGAATGCTTCGTTGTTGATAGGCTTGAAAGATTATGTGCATCTACTTCACATCAGTTGGACGCACTGCGTACTTTATTGAGTTATGAAAAGGAAGCTTTACGGCTAAATAAGACTGGATATTAGAAAAAAAGTTAATAACGGAAAAATAATAGATATTAAGTGATTGTTTTTATGTCACTTTTGTTTAGCTTTACACCGTGAAAAATAATTAATCATCTTAGTGGGATTTGATGATAAACAAGATATTAAACAGGCTTTCTTGGAGTACATACCTTAATCCCACATCAAAGGTATAGAAACTTGAAAGCCGCTGTTTTTAATATATGAATACTTAATATGGCTCGAAATAAAGAAGTTGGGCTGGACTACTTTCCTTTTGATATAAATTTCTTTCAAGACATAAAGATAAGGAAACTAATCAAGTACCAGAGTGGCAAGGCTATAACTGTATATGCTCTCCTGCTATGTCTTATCTACAAAAGTGGGTACTACGTGAGGTGGGATGAAGAGTTGGCTTTCATTATATCGGAACAAACCGGGTTTGAAGAGTCGTATATACTTGAGGTCATTAAATGCTGTATGGCACTAGGGTTATTATCCAAAGAATTATATGATAAGGAGAAGATTTTAACATCTAAAGGAATTCAGAAACAGTACAACTTTATATGCAGACAAGCGAAGCGGAAAAGTAGAGTCGAAGAGTTCTCTATTATTGTTCCTGATGAAGAAACTGTAATTCCTTCGGAAGAAATAGCTATTAATTCGGAAGAAATGCCAATAAACTCCGAAGTAATCACACAAAGTAAAGGAAAGGAAAGTAAAGAGAATATTATTATTCTCCCCACACCCCCCAAGGGGTTTGAGGATTTAGAAAAAGCTATTTCTGAAAAAGATCATGCCTTGAATGAGGCTTTAGCCAGAATTAAGGAACTTGAAGAAAAGATTGCTAAAGACAATCCAGCAAAGCCTAAACGGGCTAATATCCTAAATGCTAACGCTCGAAAGGCTTTTGAAGAACATTTCAGAAATACTTTTGGCGAAGAATATTACTGGACTGCCAAAGATGCTGGCAATATGTCCCAGTTGCTTCGTAAGCTAACATTTTCACGGGAACAAAGACAGATGCCCGTTGATGATGCCTCTGTGTTGTACGCTCTCCAAGTGTTCCTCACTTCCGTCAAGGATAGTTGGTTACTGGATAACTTTAGCGTAGCTAATATTAACTCGAAGTATAACGAAATCGTTTCTAAGGCAAAAAATGGAAATTCAGGAAAAGGAACTATCGGATCAACTACAACAGGTCCAACAGAGAAATTCATTTGCAGCAAAGCTGAAAAAGGAGCAGATCGGGAATCTGATAGAGCGCCACAGAAAGACTATTCTTCAAGATTTTGAATATGACTTGACGAATCCCAATGAGTTTTATGCCCATCGTGATTTTATCAGGTATATCGGGAATAACTATATGGGACGTGAATTCAGAGAGTTTGAAGTAGACGAAAACAACTCAAAGGTGTTGTCTTTCCTGCTTTACTACTTCAATGGATGCCGGTATGCAGAACAGGTTTTCCCAGATGAAGATTACAAAATCCATAAAAACCTGCTACTTGTCGGAGAACCCGGTACCGGTAAAACGATGCTTATGCAGATTTTTTCTGATTATTTACGATTAACTCATAACCCGAATACTTTTGAGAATCTATCGGTTACTCAAATGATGAACTATTACAAGATGAATGGTCATATAGATCGACATACGTTCAATGAAGGACAATCGAAAGGGTTTAAACCGGAGCCGTTTAATATCTGCTTGAACGATATAGGGCTGGAAACGGAGAATCAGAAAAGTTATGGCACTAGTCTAAACAGTGTGATAGATGAATTTTTATATGCAAGATATGAGATTTACCAGCAATTTGGCAAGATGTATCACATAACAAGCAATCTTGATGCAGAAGAATTTAAAAAGCGTTTTGCTGATCGACTTGTTGACCGATTCAAGAGTTTCAATCTCATCCCCCTTACAGGAAATAGCAGAAGGAAATAGCTGATCTGCAACAGGTTAATTTAATCTAAAGCTATGCAAATAAGAAAAGTAACGTTTGTTTACAAGTTACAAATCAAGTAACTTTACACCTGTAAATCAGAAATATATAAAATATAAGAGCAATGAAAACAATTAAAAAATTAACTGAAAAAGAAGTGGTACTTAACAGGCTCACACAATCTATGCTTGTGATCTACCTACTAAATGACAATGCTAATACCCGAACAGATGATACTCCAAGGTTATCCGGTAATCTGTAACGGTATTCATTACGATGGAAGGCATCTGAAACCAATATGCAAACGGTGCCGGTTATATACAAAAGTAAAGCAGCCATTTCATAAGTCATGGCGTATAAATGGAATCGATAAATGTATAATAAATCATGTTAGTAGGAACAACAAATCTTAATACAACGCTCAACTTAACCTATGTGTTGACAGATGTTGTAGAAACCCTTCTCTATGACTTGAGAAGTGAAATGGGTAAACAAGGCTATGAACTGCGTTACGATGCAAAACGTAATTTCAACACTGCAATAGCCGCTATCCGTAAATTGAAACAAGATGTTGATAAGACTCAGTTTTCCACTCAGGAAAATTTCGGCAACGACTCCGATTGTCTTCTTGCGTTTATCAGGTTGTTAATTGACAGATGTGGAGATGATGATAAAAAGATGTTTGAATTTTATAATTACATCAAGCGTTTTCCGTCACAACTTGGTCTCAATCTATCAGACGAAAAAAGTACGTTCGCTCATATTTTCAAAAGTAGTGAGGAGCTGGATTAGTTATGAGAGTGTTGCTAAACATCCTCCTTCTCCTAGGAGTTAACATCTTATTTTATCTGGTAGTCTACGCAATATCAGACTACTTAATGGGTGTGATTAATTAAACAACGAATGATATGAATAAAACTCACGGTTCTTTATTTAGCGGGATTGGCGCTCCTGAACTTGCATCTGAATGGATGGGTTGGGAAAATGTTTTTCATTGCGAGATAAATGATTTTTGCCGTAGCTTTTTAGATAAACGATTTAAAAGTACAAGTTATGCAGATATTACCAAAACAGACTTTAATCTTTGGAGAAACCGAGTGGATATCCTTACAGGCGGTTTCCCCTGTCAAGATGCAAGTAAGGCAAAGCAGGCAGGAGGAAAGGGCCAGCTCGGCCTTGAAGGAGAAAGAACAGGATTGTGGTGGCACATGTGCCGGGCGGTTGATGAGATCCGACCTCTCTGGGTTGTCGCAGAAAATGTTGCCAATATCACAAGAGTTAACAACGGAAGAGACTTTGCAAAAATCCTCCATTCGCTTTCCAGATTGGGGTACAATGCGGAATGGAAGATTATGTACGCTTCAGACGCAGGTGCGCCCCAAAGAAGAGCTCGATGTTACTTGGTTGCTTACTCCGACGGCATCCGATTACCGGAGGGAGAATCTTTCTTCTCCAATGTATGCAAGACGATTGTCAAGGAGCGCAGGCTGTTTGCCGGAACAGCTTTATCGGTTGGGGTTACGTGGGCTGGTCAACCACCAGTTTGTAGCGTGGGTTATGGGCTTTCCGATAGATCATCTGAATTGTATGGCAAATCTCGATTAAAAGAAGAAGTATTTCATGCTTATGGAAATTCAATGTGCCCACAACTTGTGTATAATATTTTTAAGAGAATAGCAGAATTAGATAATTGATTAAACCTTGCAAGTTCTTGAATGATTCAAGGATTTGCGTATAACAATATAGAAATGAGTAAAATAATTATAGATGGCAAGAAATATGAACGAATCAAAGTTAAGGGGAAAGAAAATTGCAACGATTGCGATTTAGCAAAAAATGTAAGAAGTTTAGCCTCTGTGCCTATTTGTTGGCAGGAAGGAAACGAAAAGATTATAAAATATTGTGAGAATCACCCTGATGTAATATACAAAGAAGTTAAACCATAACAAGAAAGAAAGGAATCAAATGAAGATAATAGTAAGTTTTTCTGGCGGAAAGGATTCACAAGCTTGCTTGATCCAAGCTGCCAATAAATACGGAGCCGATAAAATAGAAGCTGTTTTCTGTGATACTGGTTGGGAGCATCCCGAAACCTATCAACATATTAGTGACGTGTGCAAACAGCTTGATGTTAAATTAGTAGTTTTGAGAAGCAAGAAATATACTGATTTTGTAGATATGTCTATCAAGCGCTCCCGGTTCCCGTCTTCCCAAAGAAGGTTTTGTACTTCAGAATTGAAAATTAAACCGATGATTGATTACATTCTCTCACTTACTGAACCTTGCGTGATTATACAAGGCATCCGGGCAAAGGAAAGTAAAGAGCGTGCTAAACTTCCCTATGAATGCAACTACTTTGGGGAGTATTACGAACGCATTAAAAAGAATCGCAAAGGAAAGATTGTTGAAGTATGGAAGCAGGATTATCGTAGAAAAGATGTACTTAAATGGTGTGAACACTATGATGCAAGCGTTTCCCGTCCGATTTTTCAGTGGTCGGCACAAGAAGTAATAAATCATATCTTATCTGCCGGACAAAAGCCAAATCCTTTATATTCTCGTGGATTTTCCCGTGTTGGTTGCTATCCTTGTATTATGTGCCGAAAGCAGGAAGTCAAACTCATTTCACAAGAAGAGTTCGGGCGTAACCGCTTGATAGATGCAGAGCAAAGGATAAAAGAAGAAACTTCAAAAGGCTCGTCTTTCTTCTCACCCGGTTACATCCCTGATCGTTTCTGTAAAAATAGGACTTATCCAACAGTACAGGAAGTTTTCGAGTATGTGAACCGTAACGATGTCGGTATGGATGATATGTTTGAGCCAGAAGGTGGGTATAGCTGTATGAGTCTTTATCATGGACTTTGTGAATAGGAGTTTAATTTAAAACAGAATAGAAATGAAAGAAATAAATTGGTATACAATACCTGGTTTTTCATTTTATCAAATAAGTGATAATTTTCAGGTAAAAAGTAATAAGTCTTCGCGAGAAATATTAATGAAGCCTAACAAAGATCAGGTTACATTAAGATCAGACGATGGCAATAAAGCAACTATAAGATTACCCCGTTTACTTTTTGCTGCTAAAAACAATATTAATCCAAAGTATCTTCATCTAACGGGATATATTGTTTGTATGAATAATAGTGGTCCCTGTCTTATGGGAAAAGATGAATATCGTTCTTTCATCGTGGAAAAGGTAAAGGAAAGGCATAAATCAATAGATGTTGATTGTATACTGAAAGAGTGCCAGGAGGGTATAGATTTTATTAATTCTATTAAATGTTTTTTTGAAACAGGTAATTCGTCGCAGCTTGTTACAGTGCTATATAGCAAAGAAGATATTTTAGTTCGATATATACTTGACACTCTGCATGTAACTAATATAGATACGGCAAGGGATATGTTCAGAGATGCTGTTGATATTTGTCTTGATACTATTATGGGAAGGAAAAGGGTCGTAATCTCTATCTGCTCTTATATGAAGGCTATTTGTCGCAGTCTTTATTCAAAAAGAATGAAATATAAAATTCACTTTAAAGATATTAATCATAATGAGTAAAGAAGATTTGTTTATCCTATTTGGTATTGAAGACTTAAAGGATCTTCCTAATGCTGTAATAAATCTGTTGGAGGAAGATATCGATGCTAGAAATGAAGTTTATAAAGAACTTATTCGAAAGAATAACGGAGATATGTCTTACGATTGGTTTCAAGAGATATACGAAACCGAATTGTCTGAACGTAAACAGAAAAAGCAGGATTTCACTCCGAATATTCTTGGAGTTCTTTGTTCAAAGTTAACAAGTCAATCCGGTTCCATTCATGAACCCACAGCCGGGAATGGTTCTATGATAATCGCTGACTGGTGGCAGCGCTGTAAGCAAAAGATGCCATGGGAGCATTTCCCCTCACAGAATATGGTGACATGTTGGGAGTTGTCTGCACGTTCGATACCTATTCTGCTCCTTAACTTGTCAATTCGTGGTATCATGGGGTATGTTTATCATGGTGATGTTTTAACAAGGGAAGTAAAGCAAAAATATATTCTTCTCAATCGAAAGAATGATGCGCTTGCTTTCTCTGAGGTGATTAAAGTTGATGTCAATACTAAAATAGTAGAAGTATGAAATTGAATGACGTATATAATGAATGGTTGCCTGTTAAGAGAAGGCAAGTTAAGAGCTCAACGCTAAGCTGTTATCAGCTTATATATCTGAATATACTTGCTCCCCGGTTTGGTAATACAGACGTAGAGAACATGGGGAAAAAGGTTGTTGCAGCATTTCTCTATGAACTTCTTGATTCTGGTACCAAGTCAAAGAAATACTGTTCGGATATTCTAATCGTCATAAAGATGCTTATTCGCTTCGCCGGTGACGAATTGGACATCGATGTTCCCGACACCACATGGAAGGTTATTTGGCCAACCAAGAACAAAGTTGTCACGCCCAAATTAGAGCGCTACACGCCTGAAGAATACCGTAAAATAGTGAGTTATGTTATGGATAATCCATCCCCTCGAAATTTAGGTATTTTATTGACTATATGCACCGGTATGCGGATAGGCGAAGTTTGTGCATTACAATGGCAGGATGTAGATCTTGTTGGCAAGGTAATTCACGTTAATAAAACGATAGAACGTATATATCTCCCTGAAAATATAGGTACCGACAAGAAAAAGACAGTGGTAGAGATAGGATCTCCTAAAACAAATTCATCAGATAGATACATACCTATTCTTAAGGATATTTTCCCTATTGTGAAGAAGTTCTCAGCCGTATGCAAGCCCGAGTATTATGTCTGTTCCTGCTCTGAGGGGTTTGTTGAGCCTCGAACTTTACGTACATATTATCGAATATTCATCCTTGAAAAAGTGAAGTTGGATCATTGCATTAAATTTCATGGGTTGCGCCACACTTTCGCAAGTACCCTGATTGAAAATAAAGTTGATGTTAAAACAGTCTCTACAATTCTCGGACATTCGGATATAAGTACAACCCTTGATGTATATGTACATCCATCGGATGAAGCCAAAAGAGGTGCTGTTAATGGGGGCTTAAAAGGAATATTCAGATAATTAATTCAAATCAAATCAGAAATGAAAGAAATAGAACTATATAATGACCATTTCCAAGAAGTTTGGAAAATTATTCCTGAAACAGACTATTCATACCAAGCATCTTCTTTTGGTAGAATAAAATCTGTTGATAGAAAAAGATATTGTAAAAATGGACATACATGTATACATAAAGGAAGAATTATTAAATACGGTATTCAAAATAATGGATATTGTATCGTTTGGCTAAGAATAGGGAATAAAACTAAGGCTTTCACAGTTCATAGACTTGTTGCAAAAACCTTTATAAATAACCCTTTAAACCTTGAACAAGTTAATCATAAAGATGGTAATAAATGCAATAACCATGTTGATAATTTAGAGTGGTGTAGCCGAAGTGATAATTTAAAACATGCATATAGGGAATTACATCAAAAGAGACATTCTTATACAATGGTAAAATGTGTTAACACAGGCGAGGTTTTTGAATCTGTAAGATTAGCAGAAAAATCAAAAGGTTTATGTAAAGGGGCTATATCTCAAGTATTAAATGGCAGGAGTAAAACATCAGGAGGATTAAAATGGATAAAAATATAAAACCTAAGTTATTCAATGACCATTTCCAAAATTTCCGTTCTTATGGAATCCCAAAAGCCCAGTTAATTATAGCTGATGTCCCTTACAATTTAGGCAATAGTGCTTATGCTTCTAACCCTTCATGGTATGTGGACGGAGATAACAAGAACGGTGAAAGCGACAAAGCAGGCAAACAATTCTTTGATACCGATAAAGATTTTCGCCCTGCCGAGTTTATGCACTTCTGCTCCCAAATGCTTGTAAAGGAACCCAAGGAAAAAGGCAAGGCGCCTTGCATGATAATCTTTTGTGAATTTGAAGACCAGTTCCGGTATATTGAACTGGGTAAAAGATATGGGCTGAATAATTACATCAATCTTGTATTCAGAAAGAATTTTTCAGCGCAAGTCTTGAAAGCCAATATGAAGATAGTCGGCAATTGTGAATATGGATTGTTGCTTTACCGCGATAAGCTTCCAAAGTTTAACAACGATGGTCGGATGATCTTCAATTGCTTTGATTGGGTGGTGGACAATGAAACTCCGAAGGTTCATTGTACACAAAAGCCGGTTCCTTTGCTTCGTAGACTGATAGAGATATTCACCGACAAAGGTGATGTCGTTATTGATCCATGTGCCGGAAGCGGTTCTACCTTATTAGCTGCTGCCCAGTTGGGACGCAGGGCATACGGATTTGAGATTAAAAAAAAGTTCTTTGCTGATGCGAATAAATTTGTGTTGTCACGTATCCAGCAATCGCTATTTGTGTAATTTAAATAGAAATAGAAATGAAGAATATAGAAAAAAGCCGTACAAGTTTAAAACAAGTACGGCAGTCCAAAAGATTGCAACCATTGCGAGTACTACAATGGTTAAATGTCAAGGAAGTTAGCGTCAAAAAGCGAAATTAATCCGCATTTAGGGCATCTAACGGCAATAACAGGCCATGAATTAACTGGTGGAATGACTCATGTTGCAATCAGAAAATGAAGTATAACGAACTCCGTGAAAAAATGCACGGGAAGAAATATTAATCTAATAAACCATAATATGAAACAGACATTAGAAGAAGCAGCATACGACTATGCTACTAATAAAACAAAGTTTAGAAAAGAGGTTTTAAAGGAGGTTGATCCAGATAACTATGTTAGTCGGAAATCTGATTGTATGGAAGATTTTCAATCTGGTGCAGAATGGCAGGCAAAGCAATCCCCGTGGATAAGCGTGAAAGAACGATTGCCGGAAGAAGATAAAGAAGTTCTTGTTTTGTATGAATTTAGATCTGCATTTATGATACAAGAGGATTTTTATTTTGGGCAAGGTGAACAGTGGAATTGGGGCGGTAATAAAATTCTCGCATGGATGCCAATCCCCTCTTTCGATGAAATACTCGAAGCCAACAGGGATGTACTGGAACGGATTAAAGAGAAAGGAGATTAATATGGAAATAACTAAGGTAACAATTAAAAACAAAAAATGATTTAATCATGACTCGCAATCAATTTATTCATTACTCTTATCGGCATAGCGAAATCATTATCTATCACCAAAGGCATCCTGATGTTGATATAGAGTGTATGCTGATTGGCGTTGATTTTGACAATGAATTGTTTCACCTTGTTCCAATAGATCAATATTTATATGAAGATAGATCGTATTGGCTTCCTTATACATCGTGCGACAAACAGTTTAAGAAGCCTAAGATGAAAGTAGTAAGGAGTGATAGAACAATAGTAACAAAGTAGTTAAACGAATAACAATGAGTATATTATCAGACGAATGGTGTTGCATGAATTGTGTACACCAAGCAGAATGTTTATTGGACGATCCAGAGTTGAACTTATTAGGATATTGTATGCAATACGAAGACGAAGAATGGGAGGATTAACTATGCCTACAGTATTAAGAGAAACCTATCCAACAGCCAGGAAAGAGCATGGATGTGAGTTTTGTTGCGAAAAGATAGCGATAGGACAAAAATATGTCCGTCAGACAAATGTCTATGACGGAGTAGTGGGCGACTTCATCACACATCAAGAATGTAAAGAAGTAGCCCATGAATTGAATATGTATGATGATTGTGATGACGATGGATTATGCGGAGAACAGTTTAGGGAGGAATTGGACTTATACGTACATGTCAATCATTACGATGATGAAGCGGACGACATCTGTTCTGATTGGCAGTTGAATTACTATGAGATAGCGAAAAAGGTATTGAAAGAACTTAAAAACAAATAACTATGGGATTTACAACAGCAGCGTTTATACGCAAAAATACACCGGAACTCCGGAAGAAATTGGAGGAGTTGGGATATAAATGCTCTTCGTTGATTGAAGATAGACCTTGTTTATTTACAGCATCATATTTAAATGCCTATCATTCTATTCCCCCTGAATGGTTTGATGATGATAATCCTCATACAACGTATAATTGTGCAGGCCGTATTGATTGCGGAACCAACGAAGAGCTTTTCTTGGCTATTGCCGCATTGAGGGATGATACAAATGAAAATCAATGGTTTACCAATGGAGAAGAATGGGCATATCATCCAAAAACAGAATGTTGTTCACCATGTAATACTGTATATAGAACATTAGCTTTTGATTATATACCTAAAGATACTAACATGGTAAATTATCATAAGGCCACAGTGAAAGAGCTAATCGAACACTTTAAAGAGAAGGAGGTGAATCATGGATAGCGTACAGACACAGACCATTTCTATCAAGGGGAATGACGATGCTGTGGCATATATTGATTTTTGTGATGGAGATTTATGTGTTTCTGTTGTAGTAGAAGGTAAACAGGCAGACTTTCACTTTGAACCTATTACTTTGAAGATGTTTGCCTATGCTTATAAGTTGCATTGTGAAGATCTAAATAAGGAGGAATAATCATGAACAGAGAAAGAAACAAATCCATTTGCCGAGAAAGACTATTGAAATTGCAAGAAAATGACATCAATAAACTTATAATAAGTGAAATTGCTGATTTGGCTTACTGTAACGGATATAATACCGTACTCGATGCTGCGGAAAAGGTTTTAAGTAACGAAGATTATTTTAAAATTGTGAAGCAATTGGAAAAGGAGGAATAATATGAAAGACTATCAATTTGAAGAGATAACGTTTTGGTTGTCATTTATATGTTGCCTGATATCTTATCACTTGAACATATCATGGTTGACAGGTATTCTCGTAATTGTAACAGCATTAAATCTATTCTGGTTAATAATTGCTGCTTGGCAATATTTGAGAAAGAAAAAAAATCAAAGTGAACAGAATAAATAGTCGGAAGGAGATATGAAATGAAGAATAAGATCATAGCGGGTGTTATAGCTACGCTATTTTTACCTGCGATTTTTGCTATACGTTGGTCTGTTGAACAGTTCTTGTTAGCTAGAATTGTATTTGGATTTATACTAATAGTACTTATAATTGTGTTAATGTACAAGTTTTCCAAACTTTTACTTGACGAATGGTCTGAAAAATGTAAAAAATCATGAGAAAAACTGAAAGGATAATTAGAAATAAGAATACATGCATCCCGGAGAAATACAAGAAGATTGACGCAACGGAAACGGATATACTAAATAGATTGCAGAGATGCGCAAAGAAATGGATGAAAAATAAGGGTTAAACGCATAGGCTACTATTGTTTTGGTGTGTGTTGGTTGTATTGTAAGCAAAAGTTAAATCTTTGATTATGAGTGTTTTATGCTTAAAATAATTGTGTAAATATTTGGCTAACTCATTGAAAATGAGTATCTTTACAATACTAAAAGAAACCAATATTACTAACAATTAAAAGACAAGAACAATGAAAGCAACAGCAATCCAACAGAGAATAATAGAAAAATTCATCATGTCAGAGTTTGCACAAGGTAACTTAGATACCAAAGAACAAGTTAGCTGTATGCTTCTACTGATTCAAAAGAAACTAGATATGTCAGTAGAACAAGCAAGTGATTTTATGAGAAACGCAATTGGTATTAACGCTTAATACATACGATTATGAAAGTGTATGATATAAATGGGAACGTAGTAGCAGAAGGATACTTGGTACCCAATCCTAATTTCATTCCCAAAGGTGAATACAAAGAAACAGAACTGGATTATCAAAAGAAGCAAGCTGATATGTTAATAACTTCTATTGATGGCAATTTCTATGAAATCAGTTTGCCTAAAAGTGCTACACTTCGCCAGAAGATAAACAAAGACATACAGGGATATGGTAGAAACGTAAGAAGGTATAATGAAAATATAATTCATGTAACAGAGAAGGTTCTAAAGATTTTGCAAACTAAATATACTATAATGTGTGACTTTTAAAAATAGATATGACACAAGAACGACTTGATATATTTGAAAAAGTACTCTTCCTCTATGGAGAATACGTCTTACTCGATCTTTATTCTTTTGCTAAAGTTACGGAAAGATATGAAGATTGCGCTATCATGAGAGATTTAATGAAGAAGTACAATATTGATGAACGTGATGATATACAAGATTGGCAGGCTGAATTATGGCGTTGTGGATATTCTGGTAAGATTGCTGTCATAAATTTCCCTTATTATATGCATAAAGCTATCAAATTAGTTGGATATTTATAAATAAAAGTGATATAAATTACGCGACTTTTATTATATTTGCACCAAGTAAAAACGAATATTAAGTAATATTCTACTCAAATGGACGAAATCACCTCTATCTTAGACAGTACACGGCCCGTTGATAACATAATCAACGATTTGAAAGAAAAGTCTGTAACAGTCCCCTCATGGGATAAACTTCTCAAAGACTACGAACCAACAGAACATGAGATAGTATCTGACACAGTTACTCGTAAAGACAAGATTCGATCTAATGGAGATATAGAAAAAGCTTCCCGTATCTACATTGGGCTTGAAAAACTTCTCACCAAACGAATGACTGAATTCATGTTTGCTATCCCGGTTAAACGTGTATATCACAATATAGAAGACAATGAAACTCGCCAAAGTATTGCGAAAGCGATTGAAGCGATATATAAGTATGCCCGTATTGACAGTGAGAATATTAAGCGAGGCAATGCTTACTTTGCTTCATGCGAAGTGTTCACCATTTGGTACACAGTTGAGAGTCCCAACACTCTATACGGCTTTAAAAGTAAATATAAGCTAAAAGGCAAAACCTATTCACCAATGGACGGTGTTAGGTTATATCCTTTACTTGATGAGCTTGGCGATATGATTGCAATGTCTTTTGAATACACAAAAAAGGTCAAAAATGTAGAAGTTACGTATTTTGAGACGTATGCGGCAAACATTCATTATAAATGGAAACAGCAGGGAAATGGCTGGGAATTAGTTAAATCAGAGCCGGTCGTTATTCTGAAAATACCCGGAGTATACGTTTATCGTCCTGTTCCCATTTATCACGGTCTTTCCTATATCAGAAAAGAAATCGAATATACTCTTTCACGCAATAGCGATGTCATCGCATACAACTCCGCTCCTATTCTGAAAATAGCCGGTGGCATAAAGGGAGGAGAAGATAAAGGGGAAAGCCGCAGGGTTTACCGTGTGGAGCAAAACGGGGATGTGTCCTATGTCTCATGGGCACAATCTATCGAGGCGTTGAAATACCATGTCGATACCCTTATTAAGTTATTTTGGTCACAATCACAAATGCCGGATATTTCTTTTGAAAACATGAAGTCTCTTGGCAATATCGGATTTGACGCAAGGCAGACTTTACTTACTGACGCTCATTTAAAGGTTGGAGATGAAAGTGGTGCATGGATAGAAGCATTTGAACGTGAATGTAGCGTAATCAAAGCTTTCCTAAAAATGATGAATGTCTCTTGGAAAGACGAAGTAGATAATGTTGAGGTTGAGCACATCATAACTCCGTTTATTCAAAATGACGAAAAGTCAGAAATAGAAAAGTGGGTTACGGCAAGTGGTGGAAAAGCAGTTGTCAGCCAATTGGAAGCCATCAAGAACTTAGGTATCTCTACTGATCCACAAGATACTCTTTCCCAAATTCAAAAAGAAGATGCAGAGGCTTCCAAAAGCAGGATAAGCAATATTTTCGAACAATCGGAATAATAATCAAAATATAATCATTATGGCAAAAATAGATGTATTAGAATTTAGTAAAGAAAAACAAGGTTATTCCTGTGAATTTACTTCTGTTGGGAAATGTGTAATACAGATAGATAGAGAAATGAATGGGACACTTAGCCTATTTGCAAAATTGGAGGGTATGGATTATGCACTGTTGTATCAATACCCTTCTGCTCAATTTAATGATAATGTGATTTTTGAGCTTGACGTACAAAAGGGGCTTTCTATCAAGATCCTAAGCGCAGTCGGTGTTATGAGTGCAAAGATGGCTTATGAAGATGAAGATTTATAACCTATTTGTCAACTTGTAGAAAAGGTAAAGGCAGCGTAGACATATGTTTATGCTGCCGACTTAAAACTTAAAATCATGAAGACAAAAATATCAAACTGGCTTATTAGATTAGCAGAAAAAATCAATCCACAAGAAAGATTGAGTAGTATTGAACGAGTTGATAACTACGAAGCGAAGAAGCTTGGTATCTGCCTTGTCCGGACTAAAAAAGAAATCAAGGATTACCGGAAAAAGAAGAAACTTGATGAAGGTTGGTCTAATCGAAAATCAGATAAAATGTTCCTCAAGGAAGTTAAGGATGAAGTTCGCCAATCAATTATCAGTTCGATCAACCAAAGGGGACTAATAGAATACTCCGTTGAAAAAGTTGGTGATGAACTCTATGTTACTGGTGAAATTAAAGTATATATAAAAAAAGAATAATATGCAGGTTCCTATAGATAACATAACTTTTAGCGAAAGTGAATATCATCGTGGAGACAAGATATGGAAAGCTCAAACACTCTACGATTTTGCTAAGGCAAAAGAATATCCAGTGCTTGATATGCCATTATGGAATATAGACCTTACAGCTGAACCATTTGAATGTAATCAGCTTCACAGTTTCATTTTTCAATGCAAACGGGTGAATCAATGCTCTCTTGAATATCCTATTATCCTTGACGAAGTAGGTCAAATTGCCGATGGCTACCATCGTTTATGTAAAGCGATATTGGAGGGCAAGGAGACAATTAAAGCTATCCGATTATTGGAGATGCCAGCACCTGATAGAATTTCGGAGGAATAAAAAAGCAAATGAACTAATGGCAAAACCCAAGATTCCAAATCAGAAAAAAAAGTACCAAGAACTCAACGGGAGATTAAACGGATATGTATCCCTCGTTGAGCAAATATACGACACCCTGAATTTGGAAGCTGCCAAAGCTGTTTCACGTACTAAATATTCCCCTGATAGCGATAAGCCGTTTAAATGGTCTGACTATCCTCAAACGAAGAAACAGATAGATGACATACAGGCTCAATTTGTTGATGACATTCATGCCGCTATCTATCGTGGCACATCTGAAGAATGGAAGAACAGTAATGAAGCACAGGATTTAATAGCCAACAAAGTATTAAGAGCTTATAACGCCCAAGTTGACAAAGAGAAATATAAAGTTTTGTATCAAACAAATTCAGATGCTTTGAAAGCATTCCAGAACCGAAAAGATAAAGGATTAAATATATCTGCAAAACTTTGGCAACAATCTATGATCTACAAAGAAGAACTGGAGGCCGCGATCTCATGCGCTATTCAAAAAGGAACCAGTGCTGTTACGTTGAGTAAGCAAATAAGTAAGTATCTTCTTGATTTCCCATTACTGCAAAAAGATTACAAAGACAGATATGGCAGTGCTGAACATATACAAGATTGTGAATATCGTTCCATACGTCTAGCCCGTTCAGAAATAAACATGGCTTATAGAACAGCTGAAAACGAAAGATGGAAACAAATGGATTTCGTAGTCGGATATGAAATAAAACTAAGTTCTTCTCATCATAGCCGTATGCCACATGGAGACATTTGTGATACACTTGCCGGTAAATATCCTAAAGACTTCACATGGACAGGATGGCATCCGAATGATTTATGTTATAAAGTTCCTATCCTCAAAACAGAAGAAGAATTCTGGGAATGGGATGGGCGGATCGATGTTTCTACAGAAAGTATAAATGAAGTAAAGGATGTTCCTGACGAATTCAAAAAATGGGTACTCGAAAACCAACAAAAGATAGAAAAAGCCCGGAAAAGAAACACCTTACCTTATTTTTTGAGAGATAACAAATCAATTATTCAGAATATAAATACCGATAATTCAGCTAAGGAGCTTGTTAATCGTGCTTCTTTAGTTGGTAATGAGGTACAAAGTTTAGCGGAATCCATAGCTAAAAAGCACAAAGGATTTGTAACTCCAATCAATTACAAAAGTATTTCATCAATAACAAGAAAGGTGACAACGGAGAGTATAACTCCATATGATATAAAAGACGCTGTTAGGACGACAATTATAGTTCCTAAATCACAAATAGATCAAGTCTTGAACGAACTGTCTGAAAGCGATTCATTTGTTCGACTGAAAAGACAAAAACCGGAATCGTTTATGGGATATAGTGGGAATATAGTTAATATCCAAGCGTCTAACGGATTAATTGCCGAGATTCAAGTCAATACAGATCGTATGATTTATGCCAAAGAAAAGCCGGAAGACGCAAAACGAATTCTTGGAGAAAAACGTTGGAAAGAAATACAAAAGCAAACAGGTATGAAAGGGGGACTAGGACATAAATATTATGAAGAATGGCGAGTATTAGACAAGGCTGATAAAAAGGCGCAAAAAATAGCTGAAAAATCAATCGAATATTATAGTCATTTCCAATAAAAATCACTATCTTTACATATAAAAATGAACCAACAGGAATTATATAATAAATTACAGTCAGGCGAAACGGTTTATTTACTTGACGATTTTGAAGAAGCTGTTGTCCGTTTATATCTCGATAACGGTCAAACAAAATCATATATAAAACATCGTGGGTGTAACGAGATAGGAATTCCTCAATCCAATGAGACAGTTTGTGATATAATTCTTGGAGGAAAAGAAATTTCAAAATCAGAATATGACAAATACTAGTACTTTATTAGAAAAAGCTCTTCAAATCGCCGTCAAAGCCCATAGCGGACAAATCGATAAAGCTGGATCAGCCTACATCTTCCATCCTATCCGTGTCTCAAACAGATGTTCTACTGATGACGAAAGGATTGTCGCTTTACTGCACGATACAATAGAAGATACCGAAGTTACCGCTGAATATTTACTTATGGAAGGGTTTCCTCGTAATATAGTAGATGCTATACTTTCTGTCACTCGCAACGAGGATGAAAGCTATGACGATTTCATAAAACGTTCTAGACTTAATCCTATAGGAAGACAAGTAAAACTACATGATTTAGAAGACAACATGGATATAACACGTTTGAATGAACTTACAGAAAAGGATATTTACAGATTAAACAAATACATAAAAGCATATAAATATCTTAAAGAATAATCGCTGATGTACAATTACATTCAGTTTCACGGCACGAAGTACAAGATTACTCTCGTGCCGTGCGTTTATTATGATAGTTTAACATTGAAAGTGACGTTTTAAACGCCACTTTTGCTACCTTTGTGTCAGATGCGTATGAAGACGTACGCCACAGAACTTGTCGTAAAAACTCATTGCTCTATTGTTTGGTAAAGTTCTAAGCGAATAGTCTGCTGGTATACGTGCTTCGCAGACTATTTTAGTAACCAAAACATTGTACAATGGACAGAAAACAACAAGTGTTTCTAAAATTGAAACCGAAAGTGAAGGCATTCGGGTTCAATAAAAAGGAACTGATGAGTGTCGCTGCCAAGATTGCCGACAATCTAACTTCCACAGATGATGCCTCTGATGAGGACGTAAACGCAGAAATTGATACAGCTATTGATGCGGTTCTCCCCTACCTACAAGTCAGCCAGTCTTTTGCAAATCGAGTAATCGAAGAAAACCGCAAAAAGAATGCCGAGGACGATGAAACCGACGACGATGATGACGATGAGCCATCAAATCCCACTAATCGCCAGCCGGGTTTAAACAAAAAGAATCTCAAAAACAGAGGAAAGAATGATGATGCTCCAGAGTGGGCTAGAGGTTTGGTTCAAACAGTACAAACACTGAATGACGAAATCGCAGCATTGAAAGGTGAAAAAGTTGTCACTACACGTAGAGAAAAACTTGAATCCTTATTGAAAGACGCTGGTACATTCGGAGCTCGCACATTAAAATCCTTCAATAAAATGAAGTTTGAAAATGATGAAGAATTTGAAGAATTCTATTCCGAAGTTGAGGAAGATTTGAAATCTTACAACCAAGAACGTGCCGATGCAGGGCTTTCTAGTTTAGGTAATCCTCCAGGTCCAGGTAGTAAGAAGCAAGAAAAAAATGAAGTATTAACAGACGAAGAGGTCATAGCAATAGCTAAAGGCCTTTAATCAAAAACAAATTAAAAATGGGCGCAAAAGCTGATTTAGTCAACGAACAAGAAACAATCTTAACCGGAATGGATTCGATTGTTATTCGTAACTATTTGGGCGGAATTATGAATGGCCGGACGCTAGATATGACTGGATTTAAACAGTCTGTAATCAAAGCCGGACATATCGTTATCCGCGATACAGAGAATGATACTTATAAGCCGATGCCTGTTAATTCAGCAGGTACAGCCTACGAATCATTGCCAAGTAATCATGAATATGTTGGCGTTGTTGTTTGTTCCAAACCCGCCGACAAACCATTTGTAGGCATTATGTATGCTGGCGAAGTTAATGATGTGGCGAGTCCTTATCCTGTTGACAGCATCAAGGCTGAATTAAAGACGGCATTACCACAATTAACTTTTCTACACGATTAAAAGGAGGTGAAAGATGAATGAATCATTGTTTATTGAATTTGTAAGAAGAATATGGCCTAAATTAAGCCTGTATGTGAAAGAAAAGATCAATGATACAAACAAAACATTGACCTATCTTCACAAAACGATGCTTACTAAAGTGTACTCCCCTGATCAAAAATGGGAAGGAACATCCGCCAACACCACATATGTAGCTGCTGATATGGTTGCTATGGATTCTCCGCTTTCACCCAAAAAGCGAGATTCTATTGCACGGTCAAACGGAGTATTGCCTAAGATTGGAATTAAAAAGATTCTAAGAGAGACTCAAATTAATGCTATCAACATCATGAAAGCGCATTTATCTAATGCCACTACGGAAGAAGCACAAAAATCTCTTAAAAACAGAATTTTCTCTCGTTTAACAGATGACGGAACCTCATGTTCTGTTGGTATTGACGAAAGAAATGAAGCAAATTTCCTTACAGGACTATCCGATGGTGTCATCATTGTTGAGGGTGACGATGATAAAAATACTGGTATAGGTCTTCGTGTTGATTATGGTTATTTGCCAGAACATAGTTTTGGTGTTGTTACTACTGGGGAAGTTACAGGAGATGATATTGAAAGAGTTATAAGCAAAGCTAACGATGACGGCAACAGTATTTCAGTCATTATGCTGGCTTTATCTACATACAACAAAATGCGTCAATCTCAATGGGCTAAAGAACTAGTCGCAAATTATCGAGGTCAAACCTTTGATAATGAGACTAAGCTGCCTGTACCTACTTCTACATTATTTGATGAAGCGTTCTCTGACCAATATAATGGTATTTCATTCTTGAAGATTGATCGTTCAGTAACTTATGAAAAGAATGGCAAAAGGGTATCTTATAAGCCGTGGAATGCGAATAAACTGATATTCCTCCCTTCTGCTGATAATGTAGGTTCTTTTGTATGGGGAACTTTGGCTGAAGCAACTAATCCCGTTAATGGAGTGGAATATACTACTATTGACGAATATAAGTTGATCAGCCGTTACTCTAAGACAGATCCGTTACAGGAATTTACAAATGGACAGGCTATCTGCTTACCGGTTATCGAAAACGTAGATCAAATCTATTCTTTGGATATATTGGAAGCCCAAACAGTAGACACAACAGAAGAAGAGAAAGATACTTCTGATGTTAAGATTACAATTTGGGGAGCAACTTACAAAAAGCCGGAGTTTGTGACGGAATATAACAAGATTGCAGGCAAGAACCTTACTTCCACCGTTTCCGATGATAAGCTAATCGCAGCAGTCAACAGATTGAGTGACGCAGACGAAGAAGCATTGAAAAAGGCGGTTGAATCTCATAAAGCATCGTAAACCATGAAGACAATTCAGCAAGCCCTCATAGACGAAATACATTATCCGATCCCTATCGGTTTTGTAGAGAATGTTATGATTAAACGTAATCTCAATGGTGATGATGAGTTTAATTATGACATAGCTCATTCTAGCGAATATCAGGGAGCTCTAGCTGATTGTCTTTGGTCTTTGGTTCAAGCTATCAATTTCTCTGAAGCTGACAAGTCTTTTGGGGCTTTGTCTGACAAAGATAAAGAACGAATACTTTTACGCGTAAACTACATCTACAATACTATTGGTGAGCCTTCAGTAGAACTGGAAGCAAAACCAATAGTATATGTGGGTGATTGCTTGTTGTAGTATGGCAGTAGCAAATAGAAATCCACATCGTTTACAATACCTAGTTGCTGTACCTGGCTACGAAGATGAAAATGGCAATTATCATGCCGGTTCGTCTGAATGGAAAGGCTCGATTCCTTGTGATGCTGTACCTTCTGGAAAGGCTGAAGAAAGGAAATTTGAGGATGGTGTTGTAAGGAGCTATTCATATACGGTCTGTCTTCCAAGCAATTGTCATACCTTTACTATTGGCGACAGAGTCAAGATAATGCTTCTTGGAGGAATTGAAAGAGAATTTGAGGTAAAAGGTTTTCATCGATACCAACTTCAGTGTAAAATTTGGGTTTAGAATATGGGAGTAAAATTATCTGGTAAACTAGACGAAATACATAAGGTTTTGATGAAAGAAGCGGAACGCGTAGAAATACTTACAATACGTGCTTTAGCTTATCTCGGAGAGCAATGTGTACAAAGAATCCGAGATCGTCCCGGAGAAAAAAGCTGGTTTGACCAGTCCGGTAATCTTAGAAGTTCCGTTGGATATATTATTTCCCATAATGGCAACATTGTTTCAAGCTACGGTTTTGATAGTAGTATGGGAAAAGCAGCTCATGCAAAACAAGTTGAATATGTTACTAAAGAGGGCAAAAAAGTTTCATTTACAGCACGTGTCAAAGCAGGAGGCCAGGAAGGCGCAAAAGCTGGTAAAGACCTTGCTGAAGAACTCATAAAAAGGTATTCAAATGATTATGTACTTGTCATTGTCGCCGGAATGAATTACGCTGAATATGTAGAAGCGATGGATAATAAGGATGTACTTGCATCGACGGAATTATGGGCGACAGACAAAATTCCGCAAATGCTTGAAAAGTTAAAAAGACAGATTGCTAAATAATGAAATCAGACATTGAAATACAAAAGTTTGTCTATCACAAAATTAAAGGTACTGACCTTGAACGGAATGTTACCGGTAAATTGAGTGACAGAGGAAGGCCTAACAAATCAGATAAAGAGGATATAGTTATATCTATACTTGCTAATGAGGGGTGCGGGCAGATTCAAAGAGCTTATGTAAATGTCAATGTGTATGTAAGTGATCAATGGAATTCAGAAACAAAATCATGGGAAATAGATACTGAACGTATAAGTGAACTGTGTGAACTATGCAAGTTTCTTGTTTCCATACGCAAGGATGAGTATCATACGATACCTTCAAAATGTAGTCAGAATACTAATCCTACAAATGTTTCCTTCGAAAATGGGCATACCGAACATTTCATCAATAACAAACTGTATATTGAGATAAATAACGAATAAGTATTAACTATATTAAGTGATATAGAACTATGGCAGTAATCGGATGGGGAAAACCCCGGATTTTCGTAAAAGACTTGGATGCTTCTTCTCCTAAGTGGGAAGAACTTCCTACACCAGTGGAAAATTCCACACAGTAAACAGTGTTATATATTTATATCTTATTACATATCAACGCTTTATAACTATTTGATTTATATAAAGTATCATAGTTTATCCAAAAGATAAAATATTCGTAAATTTATTAGTAATGGAAAATTATAAAAAGAGGGAGCCTGTAAAGTTGAAACAACGGGCTTTGAAGGATGGTTCTACCTCCTTGTTTCTTGAGATCAACACCAACGGACAACGCCGCTATGAATGGTTAAGGCTTTACCTTGTAGTGGAGAATACCAAAGCGGATAAAAAGGCAAATATGCAAACGCTTGAACTAGCCGAAGCCATACGCGCAAAACGTCTGGTAGAATTAAGAAACAACAAATACGGGTTTAGCAGTTTCGACAACGGCAAAGGTGATCTACTGGCATATATGCGAAATCGTGCAAAGAAAATTGCCAAACATGGAACCACCACTATACGACGTACCGAAGACATCATAGAGCATTTGAAAAAGTATTCCGGGCGTGATACTTTGTCTTTTGACATCGTGAATAATAAGAACTTTCTGGAAGGATTCATTATGTATCTGAACCGTCATAAAACAAAAGGTTGTGGCTGTATGGTGTGGAGCAAACCGCGCCCGCTTACTGAAAACTCCAAATTCACATACTTTCATGTATTGGATTCCGCATTAAATAGTGCGGTACGTGAAGGAATAATCCCCAATAACGAATCAGTACGCATTGATAGAAGTTTGAAACCCAAACGGACAAAAGTAGAAAAGTGTTATCTTACACAAGAAGAACTCCAAAAGATGATTAATACACACTACGGAAAGAATAACACTGCCCGAACCTTGTTTCTTTTCGGTTGTGCCACCGGATTAAGATTCAGCGACATAGTAAGCTTGAAATGGTCTGATTTGATAGAAACAAACGGAAGGATATACTTTTCAAAAAAGCAAATCAAAACGGATAACTTGGTATCGGCTCCATTATCCGCAATGGCTACCCGGTTATTACCGAAGAGAAGAGAGGGGGATAACGGTTTTGTATTCAAAAAAACTCCGACACTTAACAGCGCCAACACCTTTTTAAAACGATGGGCGGAACGTGCCGGAATAAACAAGAATATTTCGTTTCACGTTAGCCGCCATTCATTTGCAACACTCGCAATAAACAGCGGAGCCGATTTGTACGTAGTTTCAAAGTTACTGGGACATACCAACATACAGACCACCCAGGTGTACGCCAAAATCGTAGACGAAAGCAAGAACAAGGCTATAGATTTATTGCCTGATTTCTTAGAAAAAGAATGAAAAATAATATTCTAAAAATGATTGATTTTACGTCACTTTTTATATCTTTGTCACATATAATATTAACGCCATGGAAGAAAATAATAAAAAAGAAGAAAAAGAATTATTAAAGGAAATCCTAGAAATCCTAGATCGTTTGGAAACGATCGAACTAGGACAAGCAAGAAGGCGGGACACCTTCACACTACAGGAAGCCGCCAAGTACGTAGGATTAAAAGCTCCTGCCTTGTACAAGTTATGCAAAGACCGTGAAATAACCTACAGTAAGCCATCAAAGCAAATCTACTTCAAAAAGAAGGACTTGGACGAGTATTTGAACCGGAATACGGTACCGAGTTTTTCCGCACTTGAAGCCCTTGCAAGTAATCACGTAATATCCAGTATGTAGTCATGGACGAGCAATCATTAAAAGAACTGAAGCTGAAAGCCAACGTTTTAAACAACCGCGAACGGCTTCTACTTCTGTATATGGTTATCGACTACCAACGCGGGCGGGTCGTGTACGAGGATGCACCGGAAAATCTTTTGGAGCTATTCTTTGAGATTTGTCCGGATGCAATGAGACGTAGGAAACTCCCTAGAGCAAAATAATATAAAGAATTGTGTCCAGTGGTGGACTAAGTGTTTATTTTATTGTTAAAAATATCCTCTACGGATAAATTTTATCCATAAAACGGATAGTAGTATCATTTAATGATATTATATTTGTACCTGTAATGGAGATGTTCATCTCTCATTTTTAATTTCAAATATAAAAAATTATGGAACAATCAAATCACAATTCGGAATGCGCTTGCAATGCTCAAATAACAAGCGCATTATATCCATTCCTGATGCCTTTTATAGATGCTATAGCCGATAAAGTCGCGGAGCGTTTGATGTTATCAAATAAGGACAAAGAACCCCGATATTATACACGTGAAGAAACGGCGGAACGACTACATATAACGTTACCGACTTTGGCGAGATTAACTCGCGAGGGTTTTCTTCCGGTTAAACGCTTTGGTAGAAAATATCTTTACGAAGCTGAAGATATAGACAAGGCAGTAAGCGAGAATAAAGAATTTAAATACCGTAGAGGACCAAAAGGGAATGTAAAATGAGCGATTACCCAGAAAAAACAACACCCAAGCGAAAATCTTTTGCGTTTTATTGGAGTTTCAAAGATGCAATGGCAGAGCTTGAAAATAAAGATGATAGGCTCGCAATCTACGAGGCTTTAACCGATTATGCCTTTTTAGGAATTGAACCTACAGGATTAAATCACGTATGCAGAATTATTTGGAAACTAATAAAGCCTAATTTGGAATCATCGATGAAACGCTATGATACTTGTGTTTCCAACGGTGAGAAAGGAGCAGAATACGGCACTTTAGGAGGAAGACCGAGAAAGAAAAACCCCAAAGAAAACCCCAAAGAAAACCCCAAAGATAACCCCAAAGAAAACCCCAAAGAAAACCCCAAAGATAACCCCAAAGATAACCCCAAAAGGAAACCCCAGAGGAAACCCCATGATGATAATGATAATGTAGATGGTGATGATAATGTAGATGATAATGATAACTTTAAAAAAGAAAATCTTTCTCTTGATGAGAAAGATGAAAGAAAGCAACTTTCTTTCAATCTCATCTCCGAGGAGTTTTTGAATTTCCAGAAGTGGTTAAAAGATAATTGCCCCTTTGTCCTGAAAGTAAAATCCCAGATGAGCGAAAAGGACTACAACAAGCTGATGAAGAAATACAGTAAGAAAGAGCTTTGCGATGCGCTTGAAAGTTTGAACAACTGGAAGGACTTCCCTAAAAAAAGAACTTCCGTATATCGAAGCACATTGGATGAATTAAAACTGAAATTTGGAGAAAGGATTTAAAGCTATGGCAAAAACTGAAAGAATTTTAATAGACCACATCCCGCCGCTCTATGATTTGGAGTGCGAGAAAGCCGTATTGGGTACATTGACTACACCAGGCAATTACAAAGAAATTCCGGAAAGCTTGTCGGAAGATTGTTTTTATGACGATCTTAATCGTAACATTTTCCAGTGTATCAAAGAAATCATATCCCAGGGTGGACATCCTGAAGCAATCGGCATAAAAGGGGCGCTTGAAAAGAAAGACGTGAAATTTCAAGTAGGGGACTTGTTGGGAAGACTTAACGGCATGACGCTTGACTTGGAACAGTATGCAAACCGCCTGAAGTGTCCTCCGTTCCTATATGCCCCGTCATAACGGAAAATGGGAACACAGTCACCGTGA
>OLOW01000078.1_pt1 | contig 49747 bp, 31 predicted proteins | sample 1672801 | NCBI WGS metagenome assembly OLOW01 (sample SAMEA3136725, study PRJEB25190) | human gut metagenome | biome: human gut; feature: human-associated habitat; material: faeces | place: Austria | collected 2013 | reverse complement strand
GCGGTCAGCTTGCCGCCGGTGGTCGCGCCGTCGCTGCCGGAACCGGTGGAACCGTTGCCGGAACCGGAACCGTTGCCCGTGCCGGAACCGTTGCCCGTGCCGGAACCGTTGCCCGTGCCGGAACCGTTGCCCGTGCCGGAACCGTTGCCGGAACCGTCACCCGGCTTGGTGTCGGGGCCGGGGTCGGGGTCCGGGTCGGGCGTCGGATCGGGATCGGGGTTCGGATCCGGTTTCGGGTTCGGGTCCGGATCGACCGGCTTCTTCTCCAATCCGTCGATGGCGTCACGCAGTGCGTTCTGCGCGGTCTCGACCTGTTCGGCGGTGGCGGCATCGTCGTCCAGCACGGTCTGCGCGGCGTCGCGCGCGGCGACGAGCGCGGCCCACGACTCATCCGTGTAGTCCGACTCGGCCAATCCCAGAGCCTCCTCGACCGTGGCCTTCAGCGTGGACTTGTCCACCGGAACGGGTTCGGGGCCCGGCGTGGAGGCGGCCATGTAGGCGATGACCGGGGAGATGTGCGCGGACGGCTTGTTCATGCCGGACGCGGACGTCGCGGTGACGCGGATCCAATCGCCCGCCTCGACCGCGATCTCGCCCTTGTCGGCGACGCAGTTGGCGAACTCCTCGGAACGCTGCTTGGAGACGGTCAGGTCGGCGAAGCACACCACCTTGTCGTCGTGCATGAGACGAAGCGTCAACGCCTTGCCGTTGCTGCCGTCCTGGCGCAGGTACGGCTCGTCCTCGCGGATGGACACCTTCACCGTGCCGGCCTTCGGCGCCTTCCACGCCATGGCGGAGCCACCAGCGGACGCGGGCGAATCGCTGATCAGGCCATGGATGGCGGAGCGGTCGGTGGGCAGGCTGTGGTTCGCGTAGTCCACGCCCGGACCGTAGTAGGTCTCGTACATCCAGTTCGGATACGTCGCGTCGAAGTCGGCGATATCCGACCACACGCCGTCGGCCTCGGTCTGACGCTGCCCGTACCAGATCGGACCCTGCACGCGCACCTGGAAGTCGTTCACCCAATCCCACGTGGTCTTCGACTTCACCACGTAGTCGTCGGACACGGTGGAACCTTTCGCGGAGAAGCGGAGCACGTCGTTCTCGGCGAGTTCTGCGCCGGCCTCCAACCGCACGCCGTCACGGTACACGCCCTTATCGGCGCCGGACGGTTCGGCCGTCACCTTGGCGAGCAGCTGCGCGACGGTCATCGGACTGTCGGCGGAGAACGGCGCGTAGACGACGTTCACACCGTCGACAGTCGCGGTCTCCAACTCGGACGAGCCGAGCGCGGCGGGCGCGGTCACCTCGAAGCGGGCGGTGGAGGAGACGCTGGCGCCGTCGTCGGCGAACGTCACCGTGACGGGCACGGTGACGGTGCCGCCGACCCTGCTGTTCAGCGTGACCGTGCCGTTCGCCATGTCGACACTCGCGCCGGCCGGCGCGTTCGCGCCGAGCGCGAACGTCGTGCCTTCCGGCACAGACGCGGCCGCGCCGTCCGCCTTCAGCGTGAACTTCGGCGTGCGCTTCAGGTCCGTGCCGGCGTCGCCGCGCACGGTCGGGTACAGCACGTTGAGACGCTGCGCGTGCGATTGCGCGACACGGAACGTGACGGTCGTCTCGTCGCTCGAACCGTCCGCGTACGTGACGACGACGGTGCGGGTGACGGTCGCGCCGTACTGTCCGGCGGCGGGCGTGAAGGTGACGGCGCCGGTGGACGCGTCGATGACGGGCGAGGCCTCGCCCTCATCGCCGCCGTCCTTGAAGGCGAACGCGACGCCGTCCGGCGCGTCGGCCTCGCCGCCGTCCGCGGTGAACGCGGCGGCGACGGCCGACTGCGTGCCGACGACGGCGTCCGTCGCGGCGTACGAGACGTCGTAGCGCACGTTCTGCTTCGGCGCGGCGGGCGCCTTGTCCTCATATGTGATGACCGGGCTGATGTGCAGCGACGGCGCCTTGACTCCGGTCTCGGCGTCGGCGACGATGCGGATCCAGTCGCCTTCCTGCACGTCGATCGAACCGTGCTCGGCGAGGCACTGCGCGAACTGTTCGGAGGACTTCTGATAGACGGACAGGTCGTCGGCCGAACAGAGCGTCTCGTCGTTGCGCATCAGCGACAATGTGACCTTCTTGCCGGCGTTGTCCGCGTTCTGACGCAGGTACGGTTCAGCGATCTTGTCGGCGAACGTCTTGAGCGACAGCATGACGGTGCCGGACTCCGGCGCCTTCCACGCCATGGCCGTGGGCAGGCCGTCGCCGGGCTTGTCGATCAGCAGGCCGTGCGTCTGCTTGCGGTCGCCGGAGAGTTCGGCGAGGGTGCCGTTGACGCCGACACCGTAGTACTGGTCGTACACGGTGTTCGGCCACGAGCCGTCGTATGCGGAGATGGTGGTCCACTCGCCGCCGGCGGACGTGCGGCGCTGCGCCTTCCAGTCGAAGTCGGCGACGCCTTGCTCGTAGTCCGCGACCCAATCCCACGTGATGCGCTGGCGGATCGTGTACTCGTCGGTCTCGTCCGTGCCTTCGGCGGAGAAGCGCAGGATGTCGCCATCGCGGACCGGTTCGGAGTCGGCGAGCTTCGTCTCGTCGTCCTTGGCGTTCCGGTCGGAGCCTGGGAGCAGGGAGAGCAGGCGGTCGAGCATGTTCGGTTCGGACTCGGCGGACCTGGCGTCGGCGGACTTGCCGGACTTGGCGTCGGCGACTCGGTACACGGCCTTGTCCACGCCCTTGTCGGCGGACACGTTGGAGAGCAGTTCCTTGACGGTCACCGGGTTCTTGTCGGTGAAGGTCACGTGGATGACCTTGGTCTTGTCACCGGTCCCGGAATCGGTTTCGGTTCCGGTCTCGTACTTGGAGGAGGCCATCGTGACGGACACCACGTCGCTTTCCACGGCGCCCAGATCGGGCCTGCCCTTGACTGCGTTGCCGAGGAAGTCGTTCTCCACCGCGTAGTCGTTGAGGTCGGAGACGACCTTGCCGGCGTTGATCGCCTTCGAGCCCGCGACCGGACGGTAGCCGTCGAACGCGGCTTTCTCGCCGGTGCGCGCATGCTCGGCGCCGCTCTTGAGGGCGGATGTCGGAGCCGAACCGGCGCCCGCAAGCACTGCGGACACGTCGTCGGCCTCGATGGCGTTGGCGTCGGAGGTGGGCTTGTTCGCGTAGTTGACGTACATGTTGTTGTCGTACGTCTGGCCGCCGTTCTGGCTGCCGCGGTTCCAGGTCTCCGTCTTCTTCGTGTTGGTCGCGTTGATGAAGATGTTGTTCTCGAACAGGGACTGCGAGTTGGAACGCTTAGTCAGCACCTGGCTGTCGGCGTCCACGTAGACGGTGTTGTTGTAGATGTGGTTGCCGGGGCCGTTCGACGGCAGGTCGAACACGCCCTGACGGTCGTTCTGCGAGATATTGTATCGGAACGTGGTGTTAACCGCGTACCAGTTGCAGATCATCAGCGAGGCGAAGCTGTTGCCGTACGAGTAGTTGTACTGGTACAGCGTGCCGTCGCCGTAGTCGGCGTCCCACGCCTGGCCGTCGCCGTTGCCGTGCTCGGCGTTGAGGTTGTTGTACATCTCGTTGTACTGGAACACTGGATCCTTGCAACGCCACGGCCAGATGCCGGCCGCCACGCGTCCGCCGTAGGAGCCGGGCTGCGTGTAGTCCTGCGTGTTGATGTGCTTCGAGACGCTGTCGCCCACATTGTGTTCGATGACCGGGCGGTCGCAGTACATCAGGGTGATGGCGTCGCCGCCGGCGCCCTTGACGTAGTTGTTCTCGATGCGCACGTTGGTGGAACCGTACTTCGCGATGAGGGCGTCGTCGATGGAGCCGTCGCCGTAGTTCGCGTCGATGTAGTTGAGGTAGGCGGTGTAGCCGACGGCGATGCCCCAACGATCCACGTCCTTGACGGTGCTGTTTCTGATGGTGACGTGGTCGAAGCGTGAGACGTGCTCCCTGAGCCAGACGTCGGTTTCGGCGCTCGTGTTCTCCATGGGGTAGTGGGCCATGAAGTAGATGCCGCCGTTGGCCATGTGCTTGTTGTAGATGTTGCCGTCCACGTCGTGGATGTAAAGGTTGTCGAGCGTCACGTTGCTCATCGTCGCGCCGTTCTCGGCGATGCCGGCCACGCCGGTGCGGTCCATGCGCGAGGCGCTGCGGTCGAGTTTTGTGCCGTCGGAATCAGGGGTGTCGGTCCACTTCCACGTGTCGATCGGATCGTAGACGTCCGCGTCGTCGTTGGTGATCTCCAGGTTGGAGACGGTGATGTACGACACGTCCTTGAGTAGCAGCGTGGTTGAGACGGTGCCCTTGTTCTTGTGGTTGCCGACGTTGGCACGGTAGTCCTGCTCCCACTGGCTGCCTTTGACGCCGTTCGACGCGATGACCGGCTTGCCTTCGTCGGCGTCGCCGTAGGCGGAGATCGTGATCGGCGCGTCGGCGTTGCCGGCGGTGTCCTTGATGTGCAGGTACTGGTCGTTGAATTCGGAGCCGTATTCCAGCAGCACCGAATCGCCCGGACCGAGGTCCGAGGCGATGTCGTTGACCTTGGTCAGGGACTTCCAGGGCGCGTTTTCGCTGGTGCCCGCGTTGGCGTCGTCGCCGTGTGCCGACGACACGTAGTAGGTGGTGCCTGATGACGTGGTCGTAGCGGTCTCCTTTCCTTGCGTTGCTGACTGCGCGAACGCAGCGGTCGGCAACGCCAGCGCGACGGCCACGCCCATTGCGGCCGTCGCGGCTATGGCTTGTCTGCCCTGACGGGATGTTATGCCGCTTTCCTTCCTTTCGATTGTGGCGCACCGGCGTGCCGGTGGGGTGCCGGGCGTGTCCGATATGTCCTCGGTCCGTTTCCGGTATGGCCTTCGGCGTGGTTTCGGTGTGGAACCGGAGCGGTCGCCGGTGCGCTTCGGTGTGCGTTCCGGTGTGCTTCCGACGTGCTTATGGTTGCCGGTGTTTTGTATGGGTTGTTGCTGTTTTCCGTGTTCTGTTGTTTTCTGTTGTTTTTCTTTTATTCCGGCTGTTCGCCGTGGGTTGATGGTGGGTTGATGGTGTGGTCCGGCCTCTCTGCCGGACGTTTCTGTAAACAAGGTTTACAAATCAATGAGTGTATCCGACATCGCGCATAACGGCAAAGCCGTACGGTGTGGCGCGGCGTTGCGGAGGCGTGGCGTGCGGTGATGGGGGCGTGGCGGCGCGGTGTGGTGCGACGGCGCGGTGCGGCGTTGCGGCGTGATATGGCGGATGTCCGGCGACGTGCCGGTTATCGGAAAAAGATATAGCCGATTCGCGGGCGCGCGGCGACGCGCGTCGCGCGACTCGCCTACGATACCGTTCATGGTCACTCCCAGAATCAGCTATGCGCACCTGCTCGCCGAGCCGAACCCGAAGCATGTCGAGAGCCTTCTGAAGTTCTTCGAGGCGGGGCGCTCCAAGCGCGGCACCGGTGGTTTAGGTGTCGAGATTGAGCATCTGCCGGTGCATGACGCCGACGACACGGCCGTAAGCTACTACGAGCCGAACGGCATCGAAGCGTTCCTCAAACGGCTCGCTCCGTATTATGACGAAAGCAAGGAATACTGGGAGAACGGCCATCTGGTCGGACTCGCGCGCGAAGGCGTTGCGGTGTCGCTCGAACCGGGCGGCCAGGTGGAGGCTTCCATCGGCGTGCTTCATGAGCCGGGCGACCTCAACGGCCTGTACGCCGACTTCCGGTGTGAGGCGGACCCGATCCTCGAGGAGCTGGGCTTCCGTTTCGTCAACTACGGATACCAGCCGAAGTCGAGTTTCGTCGACGTGCCGGTCAATCCGAAAGGCCGCTATGACGCGATGACCGACTTCCTTGGCCGCGTCGGCCAGTTCGGTCCGTGCATGATGCGCTGCTCCGCCTCCACCCAGGTGAGCATCGACTATGTCGACGAGAAGGATTCGATCGATAAGATGCGCGTCGGCACCGCCATCGGGCCGATTCTCGCATGGTTCTTCCGCAACACCCCCTACTTCGAGGGCCGTCTCAACCCGTATCCGCTGCTGCGCCAGCGCATGTGGGACTACCTCGACTTCCAGCGCACCAACGTGACCCCCGGCCTGTTCGACCAGCGTTTCGGCTGGGAGGACTACGCGCGTGACGTGCTGTCCACGCCGCTGATGTTCGCCGACCTGACGCACACGCCCGAAGCGGTGGAATCGGGGCTGAGCCGCAAGGAGCTGCATCGCGCCGCCTTCCGTGAGAACGCTGGCGAGGTCTACCCGGACCGCGAGCTCAACGCGTACGAAATCAACCACATCATCTCCACGCATTTCAACGACGTGCGTCTCAAGAACTTCATCGAGTTCCGCCACTGGGATTCGCTGCCGATCGAACGCGTCGAACGGCTCACCGAGATCATCGCGTCCCTGTACTACGTGCCGTCCAACCGCATCCGTCTCGAAAGCTACTTCGACGGGCTCACCGAGGAAGACGTGTTCGAAGCCAAGGCGAACATCCAGGCGCACGGCCGCGAATCCAACCCGTATGGCCAGCCGCTCGACTTCTGGCGTGAGTTCCTCGGCCTCGAGGGCCTGCTCGACGATATTCCCGGAGATCCGAAGCACCCCGACGTGTTCCAGCGCTGACCGGGTTCCATGCCGGCCGTGATTCGGGCCGGAGCGTCCTGGCGGGCGTTCTGGCCCTTGTCGTACCGGCCGCGGCCTGCCAGGTGCCGGGTGTGTTTGGTCTAGGATTACGAAAACCCCGGTCGGTGGTCGGCTGGCCGGGGTCGCGCCAGAACTCCCTGTTCACCATCACCGCCGACACGCACGAGGTGCGCCACAACCCCGAATACTACGTGATGCGCCACTTCTCCAAGTACGTGCGCCCCGGCGCGAAGGTGCTCGGCACCACCAGCCACTTCAACTCCATGGCCATCGCCTTCCGCAACCCGGACGGCACCATCGTGGTCGTGACCCAGAACGCGCTGGAGGACGAACGCCCGTTCGAGTTCGCCGACCCGGCCGACGCCTCCCGTGGCTTCAAGGCCACGCTCGCCCCGCGCTCCTTCAACACCTTCGTCATCGAGTGACCGCACGGAACCCAGAAAGGCGAACACAACCATGACCGCGACCACACCGGAAACCACAGTCGAAACGCTGCCCTACAAGAACCCCGACCTGCCCGCCTCCGAGCGCATCGCCGACCTGCTCTCCCGCATGACCCTCGAAGAGAAGGTCGGCCAGATGATGCAGCTCGACGCCCGCGGTGGCGACCTCGACGAGCTCATCGTGAACAAGCACGTCGGCTCCATCCTGCACACCAGCCCCGAGGACCTGCCGCGCGCCGTCGAAACCGTGAACACCAAGACCCGTCTCGGCATCCCACTCGTCATCGGCGACGACTGCATCCACGGCTACTCCTTCTGGCCCGGCGCCACGATCTTCCCCTCCCAGCTCGGCATGGCGTTGAGCTGGGACCCGAAGGCCGTCGAAGCGGCCGGCCGTGCCACCGCCGAAGAAGTCTCCTCGACCGGCGTGCACTGGACGTTCTCCCCGGTGCTGTGCATCGCGCGCGACACCCGCTGGGGTCGCGTGGACGAGACCTTCGGCGAGGACCCCATGCTCATCGGTGAGATGGCCTCCGCCATGGTCAAGGGCTATCAGGGCGGTGCCCAGGCCGGCGAGACGCTGCCGAAGGACGCGATCCTCGCCTGCGCCAAGCACTTCGCCGGATACTCCGAGACCCAGGGCGGCCGTGACGCCTCCGAAGCGGACCTGAGCCACCGCAAGCTTGAATCCTGGTTCCTGCCGCCGTTCGAACGCATCGCCAAGGAGGGCTGCGGCACGTTCATGCTCGGCTACGAGTCCATCGAAGGCGTACCGGTCACGTTCAACAAGTGGCTGCTCACCGACAAGCTGCGCGGCGCATGGAAGTACAACGGCACCCTCATCACCGACTGGGACAACGTGGGCCGTTCCGTATGGGAGCAGAAGGTCAAGCCCGACTACGTGCACGCCGCCGCCGACGCGGTCAAGGCCGGCAACGATCTGGTCATGACCACGCCGGGGTTCTACGACGGCGCCATCGAGGCCGTGCACACCGGTCTGCTCGACGAGTCGCTCATCGACGAGGCTGTCGCGCGCATCCTTGCGCTCAAGTTCCGCCTCGGCCTGTTCGAGGACCCGCGTCTGCCGGACGAGAAGCGCATCAAGGCCGTCATCGGCTCCGAGGATCACCGCCGCGTGAACCTCGAGCTCGCTCGCGAGGCCGTTGCCCTGCTGCGCAACGACGGCGGACTGCCGTTCGACGCGGCGCCGGCCGAAGCGATCCCCGGCTCCGGTGACGCGCCCGCGCGCAAGCGCATCGCCGTGGTCGGCCCGCTCGCCGACGACGCCCAGAACCAGCTCGGCGACTGGGCCGGCAGCTCCGGCCAAGTCGGCTGGATGCCCGACGGTCATCCGCGCGGCATGATCACCACCGTGCTCGACGGCTTCCGTGCGCTCGCCGGCGACGGATGCGAGGTTACCTACGCCCGCGGTGCCAACGTCATCGACCTCGTGCCCGACCCGGAGGGTGAGTTCTACCCGGACGGCCAGCCGCGCCCGAAGATCGGAGTGAGCGCGCCCGTTGACCGGGCCCTGCTCGACGAGGCCGTCGCCGTCGCGCGCGAGGCCGACCTCATCGTCGCCGTCGTGGGCGATGTGGTGCAGCTGGTCGGCGAGACCTGTTCCACCGCCACGCTTGAACTGCTCGGCGGCCAGAACGCGCTGCTCGACGCACTCGCCGACGTCTCCCGCGAGACCGGCAAGCCGATGGTCACCGTGCTGGTGAGCTCCAAGCCACAGGTGCTGCCGCGTTCCATCGTGGGCGATTCCGGCGTGCTCGCCGGCCGTTGCAACGATCCGAAGTCCGGCGCCGGATCCATCCTGTGGGCGCCGAACCCGGGCATGGAGGGCGGACAGGCCATCGCCGAGATCATCCTCGGCGAGGTGAACCCGTCCGGCAGGCTCCCGATCACCTTCCCGTGCCACGCGGGCCAGCTGCCGGTCTACTACAACCAGATCCGCGGCCAGCACGGCAACCGCTACGCCGACCTTACGCAGGACCCGGCGTTCGCGTTCGGCGAGGGCGAAGGCTACACGACGTTCGCGTACGGTGAGCCGACGATCGTCGGCGGGGCCTCGAACGCGGACGGCACGTTCGCGCAGACCGACACCGTGCACGCCGAGATCGCCCTCACCAACACGGGGCGCCGCGCGGGCACCGAGGTCGTGCAGGCGTACGTGGGCGACGTCGTCACCTCATACAGCTGGGCCGACCGCGAACTCAAGGCGTTCCGCCGCGTCACGCTCGAACCGGGCGAGACCGCGACCGTCGTGTTCGACATTCCGGTCTGCGACTGCACCATCGCCGACGCCGATGCGAACCGCATCGTCGAACCCGGCGAGTTCGAGCTGCTCATCGGCCACTCGTCGCGCCGCGACGACCTCAAGCGCACCACCTTCACCGTCGCGTGAATCTGCTCTGCGTGAGATGCTCTCGCGTGAGCCGGTCCCGTGTGAATCGGTTTCGTGTGGGCCTCATATGTTTCCGCCCGCTCCGGTCGTATGCTGGAGCGGGCGGTGTCGTTTGTGCGGAACGGAGCAATGATGCGGAATACTGATGAGAGGGCCATGCCGGAAGACGATGGGCGAATCAACGGAGTGAACCTCGGCGGCTGGCTGGTATTGGAACGGTGGATGACGCCCGGCCTGTTCCGTGCGAGCGGCGAGGAGGACGAGATCTGGCTGCACCGGTCCACGGACCCGGCCGAACTGGAGCGCCTGCTGCGCCGTCACCGCGACACGTACATCACCGAGGACGACTTCCGCGCCATCTCCGCGCACGGGCTGAACCTTGTGCGCATCCCCGTGCCGTTTTTCATCTTCGGTGACGTGCCCGGGCATCCCGGATACGTCGAATACCTCGACCGTGCGTTCGACTGGGCGGAGAGGGCCGGGCTTAAGGTGCTCATCGACCTGCACACCGTGCCCGGGTCGCAGAACGGGTTCGACAATGGCGGCCTGACCGGCGTGGTCCGCTGGCATACGACGCCGCGGCAGGTTGCGTTCGCACTGGACGTGCTCGAGCGTCTCGCGCGACGTTACCGCGACCGCCCTGCGTTGTACGGCATCGAAGTGCTCAACGAGCCGGTCGACCGTCTCACTTATCTCATGTCGCCGTCGAGCTCCCGGGCGAAGGATCCGGGGGAGGCGCGGGGGAGCGGCCACGTTCCGATGCGCTTCCTCAAACGGTTCTATCGGGCGGCATACCGATGGCTGCGCCCGGTGCTGGGCGACGGGCCGGTCATCGTGTTCCATGACGGATTCCGCCTGAACCGCTGGCGCGGCTGGTTCGTACGTGAGGGCATGCGCGGCGTCATCATCGACACGCACGCGTATCTCGTCATGTCGGAACGGCCCGAGGTGCTGTTCCGCATACTGCCGGACGCATGGCTTATGCGCTGGTACCGGCTGTTCGCGGCGTGGGGCGCGCGCCGCATCCGCCGTGCCGCGCGCTTTACGCCGGTCATGGTGGGGGAGTGGTGCGTGGCGAACGGGCTTGCGGCGCGCATGGGGGAGTGCGGGGCGCAAGGTGAGGTCGCGTCCGTTGATGCGTCTGGTGGTGCGTTCGACGGATATGGTGCGTTCGGTGACGGCGGTGCGGATGTTGGAGACGGCGCATCCGGTGACGTCGGTTCGCGCGCGGGCGACGCCGGGGACGGCGTCCCGTCGCCCGCCGCGCGCCGCCGCGCCGTCTACCTCCGCGTCGCCGCCATGCAGCTCGACGCGTGGAACGTCTCCGCCGGTCAGGTCTACTGGAGCTATCGACTGCGCGGCGGTCGCGGCGAGTTTGACCGTCTCGCGCCTCCCGCGCCCGGTATGGGTGACGGGGACGCCGCCGTGATGGACGACACGCGCCTCGACCCTTGGGATCTGCGGCATGTCTGGCATGCGGGATGGATGGGGTGATGGTTCGGGATGACGGTGATTGATGACGCGGTGGCGGAGGTGATGTGCGAGACGCGCGATTTACGGAAGGGTCAGCGGTATCCGTCCCATAAGGGGGAGGGGAACAGCACATCCTCGCAGTCGACCCACATGGCGTTGAGATCGCGACCGGGAGAGCGCAGCCAGCGCAGCTGAATGCCGTCCATCATCGACAGGCCCGCCTGAAGCACGTGCTCCACGTTCGCGCCGTCGGGTACTGACCAGTTGATGTTGAGCGCGTTCGTCACGCTGCGGCGCTCGCGGTCCGCGAAATAGTCGTGCGCCGGATGCTTTGAATCGAGGGCTTCGATCGCGAAACCCTCGACATGCCCGCCAAGCAGATCGCCCTGCTCGAACAGGTCGCCGCCGCGAACCAGAACGTCGTGGTCGTGCTGTCCAACGGCTCCGTCGTCTCCGTGGCCCCGTGGGCCAAGAACGCCAAGGGCATTCTCGAATCCTGTCTGCTCGGCCAGGCCGGCGGCCCTGCGCTCGCCGATGTGATCTTCGGCCAGGTCAGCCCGTCCGGCAAGCTCGCCCAGTCGATTCCGCTGGACATCAGCGATGACCCGAGCACGCTGAACTGGCCGGGCGAGGAAGGCCACGTCGACTACGGCGAGGGCGTGTTCGTCGGCTATCGCTACTACGACACCTACGGCAAGGTTGTGGACTACCCGTTCGGCTACGGCCTGAGCTACGCCACATTCGAGATCGATGACGTCGCCGCCGCCAAGACCGGCGCGAACACCGCCACCGTGACCGCCACCGTGACCAACACCTCCGATGTGGATGCCGCCGAAACCGTGCAGGTGTACGTGGCTCCGGGCAAGGCCGACGTGGCCCGCCCGAAGCACGAGCTCAAGGGCTTCACCAAGGTGTTCCTCAAGGCCGGCGAATCCAAGACCGTGACCATCGACCTCGACGAGCGCGCGTTCGCCTACTGGTCCGAAAAATACAACGACTGGCACGTGGAGGCCGGCGAATATGCCATCGAAGTGGGCGTGAGCTCCCGCGACATTGCCGACACCGTTGCCGTGGCCCTCGATGGCGACGGCAAGACCCAGCCGCTCACCGAATGGTCCACCTACGGCGAGTGGGAGGCCGATCCGTTCGGCGCCAAGATCGTGGCCGCCGTGGCCGCCGCCGGCGAGGCCGGCGAGCTGACGAAGCTGCCCGACAACGCCATGATGCGCATGTTCCTCAACCCCATGCCGATCAACTCGCTGCCCACCCTGCTGGGCGAAGGCGGCAAGAAGATCGCCCAGTTCATGGTTGACGAGTACGCCAAGCTCGCGAAGTAAGGGCTGAAGCGAGGCAATCGCACGGCGTAATACAGCTGGCTTCCCTCTCCTGAGGGGAGCCAGCTTTGTTTAGGCTCAACAGTTGTTTGGAGATACTACAACACGCCGATTGTTGTATGTGCAACTGTTGTATATAGGTCTCTTTATCATGAATTGTTGCGTATACAACAATGTGGGGTGAAGGTACAAACGCACACGGCCCCCGCATGGTACGGAGGACAATGGATCAGCATATTCTCAGCATCGAAATGCGCGCGGTAACCAAAGCCGTCGACCGCTATTTGGGCGAGAGCATGCCGCAAACCGCCAGGGAAACCACCGGCGGCAACGCGCATATCATCATGTTCTTGGCGCGTAACCGCGGCCGTGAGATATACCAGCACACCATCGAACAGAAATTCTGCATCACCCGGTCCACCGCCTCGCGTGTGCTGGCCCTGATGGAGAAGAAGGGCCTGATCGCCCGTGAATCGGTGGAGCATGACGCGCGCTGCAAGCGCATCGTCCTGACCGACAAGGCGGACGCGATCGTCGCCGATCTCAAGGCGAACGGCGATCGGGTCGAACGGTTGCTGGTCGGCGGCTTCTCCGATGGAGAGAAGGCCGCTCTGCGCGACTACGTCGCACGCATGCGTGCGAACATCGAGCGCGCACAACGCGAATTTGAACATCAAACACTCCCTCAGTCACCTGTGGTGATGGCTCCCGATCAAGACGGAGCAGAGGTTGCTAACACGAAGGAGGAGAACGAATGAGCGATACCGCAGAGGCAATCGCGCAGGCGCGCAAAGCCGTCGAACCGGACAAGCCCAAACATGTACTGCGCACGTTGGGCCAGTCGATTCGTGAATACAAGAAAGCCAGCATCCTGGCTCCGGTGTTCGTGACGGTCGAAGGCATCCTGGAGATCCTGATCCCGACCATCATGGCTTCGCTGATCGATGAGGGTATCACCGGTGGCAGCATGCCGGCCACCGTCAAGTTCGGCGTGATTCTGCTGGTGTGCTCGATGGTTTCGCTGGGTGCCGGCTTCCTGTCCGGAAAGTACGCAGCCGTGGCCGGCGCGGGCTTCGCCAAGAACCTGCGCAAGGACCAGTTCGAGAAGGTGCAGGGCTTCAGCTTCACCAATATTGACCGGTTCTCCACCGGTTCGATCGTGACCCGACTGACCACCGACGTGACGAACCTGCAGAACGCCTACATGATGATCATTCGTCTGGGCGTGCGTGCCCCGATTATGGTGGTCGTATCCTGGCTGTTCTCGTTCCGTATCTCCCCGTCGATTTCCATGGTGTTCCTGGCCTGCATCCCGATTCTGGCCATCGGCCTGTGCGGTCTGGCCGTGCTCGTGCATCCGGTGTTCGAACGCGTGTTTCACACCTACGATGCGTTGAACAACGTGGTCGACGAGAACCTGCAGGGCATCCGCGTGGTCAAGTCCTATAACCGCGAATCCTTCGAGGTCTCCAAGTTCGGCCGCATCTCCCAGCGCATCTTCAAGGACTTCACCAAGGCTGAGCGCATCATGAGCTTCAACAGCCCGCTGATGATGATCTGCATCTACGGTTCGATGATCCTCATCGCATGGATGGGCGCGCAGCAGATCGTCGCCTCCGGCAACAACCCCGCCGTGGGCCTGACCACCGGCGACCTGACCGCACTGGTCACCTACGCCATGCAGATCCTTATGGCCATGATGATGCTGTCCATGATCTTCGTCATGGTGATTATTTCTCAGGCTTCTGCCGAGCGTATCTGCCAGGTGCTGCAGGAGGAAAGCACGGTGCAGAACCCGGCACAGCCGGTGACTGACATGGCCGACGGCTCCATCGAATTCGACCATGTCACCTTCCGCTACTCCGACAGTTCCGAAAAGCCCGTGCTTGACGACATCAACCTGAAGATCCGCTCCGGCATGACCGTCGGCATTGTCGGCGGTACTGGTTCGGCAAAGTCGTCTCTGGTACAGCTCGTGCCGCGACTGTACGACGTGAGCTCCGGTTCGCTGAAGGTCGGCGGCGTGGATGTACGCGACTACGATCTCGAGGCGCTGCGCGATCAGGTGGCCATGGTGTTGCAGAAGAACGTGCTGTTCTCCGGCACTATTGCCGAAAACCTCAGGTGGGGCAACCCGAACGCCACCGATGAAGAGATTCGCCATGCTGCGCAGCTCGCGCAGGCCGATGGATTCGTTCAGGAATTCCCCGATAAGTACGACACGTACATCGAGCAGGGCGGTACCAATGTGTCCGGCGGACAGCGCCAGCGCCTGTGCATCGCCCGTGCGCTGCTGAAGAAGCCGAAGATTCTGATTCTCGACGATTCGACCAGCGCCGTCGATACCAAGACGGACAAGCTGATCCGTTCCGCGTTCCACAACGAGATTCCGGACACCACGAAGATCATCATCGCCCAGCGCGTGGCCTCCGTGCAGGAATCCGACATGATTCTGGTGATGGATTCCGGCCGCATCATGGCGTCCGGCACACACGACGAACTGCTCGCCACCTGCGATGAATACCGTTCCATCTACGAATCCCAGACCAAGAACCAGGCCCAGCCCGAAGAACTGGCCGCTGCCGAACAGGCTGCTGAGTCATCTACCGCTGAGCCGTCCGAAACCGTGACGGTGACAGTGACCATGCCCACGGCCGATACCAGCGCAGCTGATGCCAATGCAGCCGATACCAAGGAAGGAGAAGCACGATGAGCAGCGATCAGAGTTTCAAGAACCGCAAGCCCGCCATGGGCAAAGCCGAGCCTGGCACCATCAAGCGCATCTTCAGCTACATCTTCCAGTACAAGTGGCGTGTCATCGCCATCGTGGTGTGCATCTTGGTCGGTGCCGCCGCGCAGGCCGGTTCCGCGCTGTTCCTCCAGTCGCTCATCGACACGTACATCCTGCCGATGGTGGGGGAGTCGAACTCCGACTGGGCCCCGCTGCTGCGGGCCATCAGCCTGATGGCGGGCCTGTATGTGGCCGGCATCGTGGCGTCCTGGCTGTGGCAGTGGCTGATCGTCACCGTCGAGCAGGGCACGCTCAAGAAGATTCGTGACGACATGTTCGCCCACCAGCAGAAGCTGCCGATCCGCTACTTCGACAGCCACGAGCACGGCGACATCATGAGCCACTACACCAACGACACCGATACGCTGCGCCAGGCCATCTCGCAGTCGTTCCCGCAGATGTTCTCCTCGATTATCTCCGCGGTCGCGGCGCTGCTGTCCATGCTGTGGCTGTCCATTCCATTCACCGCGTTCGTAATCGTGTTCACCGTTCTGCTCTACTTCATCGTGCGCAAGATCGTGAGCCGCTCCGGCCGCTACTTTGTCAAGCAGCAGCAGTGGATCGGCGACGTGAACGCCTTCGTGGAGGAATCCGTCAACGGCCAGAAGGTCATCAAGGTCTTCAACCATGAAGACGCCACCCAGAAGACCTTCGACGAGAAGAACGAGGAACTCTTCGAGGCGTCCGCCGAAGCGAACACCTGGGGCAACGTCACCATGCCGGTCGTCGGCAACATGGGCTACCTGCTCTACATCCTGCTTGCCATCGTCGGCGCCGCCGTCTCGCTGGCCGGCGTCAACGACATCGGTCTGACCGGCGTCAAGCCGCTCACCCTCGGCACGCTCGTCTCCCTGCTGACCCTGTCCCGCTCGTTCATCAACCCGATCGGTCAGGTCTCTCAGCAGCTGACCATGGTGATGATGGCGCTCGCCGGTGCCTCCCGTATCTTCAAGCTGATGGATGAGCCCATCGAGGAAGACAAGGGCACCGTGACGCTCGTGAACGTGGAACTTGGCGAGGATGGCCGCACCATGACCGAAGTCGACCACGAGACCGGCCACTGGGCATGGAAGCGCGAGGTCGGCGACGACGGTACGAGGTCTCTGAAGGCCGCAGAAAAGCTCAAGGGCTCGGCCCGCGAGGTGGCGATGAAGGCCAAGGAGCAGGCGATCACCTCGCCCGACGGCCGACTGACCCTGCTGCGCGGCGACGTGCGCTTCACCAACGTGACCTTCGGCTACAACCCGGACAAGCCGGTGCTGCACGGCATCACCTGGTTCGCCAAGCCCGGCCAGAAGATCGCGCTCGTCGGCGCCACCGGTGCCGGCAAGACCACCGTGACCAACCTCATCAACCGGTTCTACGACATTCAGGAAGGCCAGATTCTGTATGATGGTATCTCCGTGGCCGGCATCAAGAAGCCTGACCTGCGCAGGTCTTTGGGCATCGTGCTGCAGGACGTGAACCTGTTCACCGGCACCGTGATGGACAACATCCGTTACGGCCGCCTGAACGCCACCGATGAGGAATGCATCGAGGCCGCGCGTCTGGTCAATGCGGACAGCTTCATCCGCATGCTGCCCGGGGGATACAACACGGTGCTCGAAGGCGACGGTTCCGGCCTGTCCCAGGGCCAGCGCCAGCTGATCTCCATCGCTCGCGCGGCGGTGGCCGATCCGCCTGCGCTGATCCTTGACGAGGCCACGTCCTCGATTGATACGCGTACTGAAGAGGTTGTGCAAGCTGGTATGGATAACCTGATGAAGGGCCGTACGGTCTTCGTCATCGCCCACCGCCTGTCCACCGTGCGCAACTCCGATGTGATCATGGTGCTCGACCATGGCAACATCATCGAGCGTGGCTCGCATGACGAGCTGATCGCGCAGAAGGGCGAGTACTACCAGCTGTACACCGGCGCGGTGGAACTGGAGTAGCCGGTACGCCTGCAAAAACCGCACCTCGATTATCGGGTTGAAGCAATTCTCATCCGGTGGTTGAGGTGCGGTTTTCTATGTTGAGAGCCGTGTGTTGGCGCAGGATTGCGAATATTGGCGGTGAAAAGGGTACATTTGAATTGTTGTTTTGACGATGTATCGGCCGCAAGGAGGGGACTATGGCGTTCGTGACGTTGAAGGATGTCGCTCAACGTGCCGGTGTGTCGGCTGCTGCCGTCTCCCAAATACTTCACAATAAAGGCCGCTTTTCTAGCGATACGCGACAGTTGGTGCTGAAAACTGTTGAGGAAATGGGGTATGTGCCCGATCAACGTGCTCGCTCCATGCGCTCGTCGGATACTAAGACTGTTGGTTTGCTGGTTCCTGATTTGCGCAATCCGTATTTCGCCGATTTGGTCTCGTCAATGGAGGATGAGTTGTATGCCCGGGGCTATTCCACGCTGATTGGTACTTCAGCAGAAACAGTGGAACGCCAGGATGCGTTTATTGACAATCTGCTTGGGCAACGTATTGATGGTGCGATCGTGGTGCCGCAAGGTGTCAATTCGCCTGGTATGCAGTCGCTTATCGCGCGCGAGCTACCACTGGTGTTCGTGGATCGTTTGGTATCGGGAGTAAATTCGGTGCCATTCGTAGTGTCCGACCCATACCCAGGTGTTTGCGAGGCGGTTGCCGAACTTGTGCGCTTAGGGCATCGTCACATTGGATTTGTGTCACACTCGTCACTGGGCTCGTCCAATATAAATGAGCGTGAAGCGGCATTCCGTTCTGCTGTGGCACAGGTGACGCAGTTGGGGGAGGGAACTGCGGCGGTTGTCGACTGTGATTCTACATATGTTTCGCGCGAAGCAGGACTAAATGAACTTGTAAGAGCAGGTGTTACGGCGATTATTTGCGCTTACTCGCCTGACATGATCACGATGATTGGTTTGCTGCATGACCGCGGCATTGATATTGGTAGTGAAATGTCAGTGATTTCATTCGATGACATTGCCGTATTCCGTCTGCTGACTCCGCAAGTCGCGATTATTTCGCAGCAAGCTGAGGATATGGGTCGCCAGGGCGTGGATATGTTGCTCGACATGATTATAAATAATGATTGCAGTCGTGGTGAATCGCGCTATGTCCCGTCATCGTTTGTACTGCGTGATTCGGTTGGGGCTCCTATGTGGCGTGTTCCCTGATATTGCAGCGTTTATCAGGTGCATGAAGGCTGGGTTTATGCGCTGAACAGTGCTGACGTGCCGACATCGTTGACAACATTGGTAAAAGGTTATATCATAATTTTCATTAGTTGATTAAACGTTTTATCAATGGCGATGATCAACGATGATCGGTTTGGAGGAAACTCACAGAGGAGGTGAGCGGGCAATGTGCATATCGATTCAGCAAGACGCGCTGACAGCCGAACTGTACGTCAGCGTTCGCGACGCTGTGGGTTTCTACCATTACGACCGCGAAGACGCGCGTATGGCGCTGGATGGTGGGCTGTATTCCGTGGTTGCCTACGTTGATGGTCAGGTGGCCGGAATTGGTCGTGTGGTCGGCGATGGACGTATCGCATTCTTCATCAAAGATCTCGTGGTATTACCGCAATGCCAAGGGGGTGGAGTCGGTACGGCGGTGCTGCGCGCACTTATCACACGCATTCGAGAACACTGCTGCAACCATGCGTACATTGGCCTGATGGCAACATCTGGCAAGGAATCGTTCTACGAAGAGCATGGGTTCCTGCGCCGGCCGGCACCGGGTTATGGCAGCGGATTAGTCCAATTCGTTGATCCCGTTCCGCTCAGCGCAGCTGAATCCACCGCCACAAGCGGAATCAAGTAATCGGCTCGCCGAGCACTACGCATAACACGTATATCAACACACCGCGAAAGGAACCGAACAAGCAATGAAGCAGATCCCTCTGATTATCGACACTGACCCCGGCATCGATGACGCCGTCGCCATCGCACTGGCAGTGTTCAACCCGCGCTTCGACGTGCGGCTGATTACTACGGTTGCTGGCAATGTCAGCATTGAAGCGACAACGACGAACGCGCTCAAGCTGATGGCCTACTACGGTAAGGATGTACCGGTCGCTCGTGGCGCTGCTGAACCGCTGATCCGTCAGCTTGATGATGCAAGCGATATCCACGGTAAAACCGGTATGGAGGGATTCGATTTCCCTGAGCCCAAAACTGAACTTCTGCTGGATAAGCATGCTGTCGAAGCAATGCACGACGAGATCATGGCTTCTGCTGAACCCGTCACCGTCATGCCAATCGGTCCGCTGACCAACATCGCACTGTTGCTAAAAACTTTTCCGGAAGTCAAGTCGCGTATTGAGCGCATTGTGCTCATGGGTGGTTCGGTCACTCGCGGCAACAAGGGTGTTATGGCCGAATTCAATATTTTCGTTGACCCTGAAGCCGCCAAGATTGTGCTCACTTCTGGTCTTGACATTACTATGGCCACACTGGACGCCGGCTTGGGAACTGTGATTCCGCCGGAGAAAACCGCTCAGCTTAAGGATATGGGCAAGGTCGGTCTGATGGCTCATGACCTGTTCCAGCGCTACCGCAAGCGCAGCTTCGGCACCGGTCTCAAAATGTATGACGCTTGCGCAGTCGCATGCTTGCTGGAGCCTGACCTATTCGACATGACTAAGGCATTTGTGGACGTAGAAATCGCTGGCGAACTCACTGCAGGGTGTACGGTCGTTGATCTTAAGGGCTACCTTAAGCGCGAACCGAATGCCACCGTCACCACCGGCGTTCACGCAGATCGATTCTGCGACTGGTTCATGGACGGCATCGCCCATTGTGCATAGTCCCTTGTCTCTTCGACGCCGCTAACACCGGCGCCCCTGAGCGCATCAGTATTCGTGAATTCAACAACAGAGAATAAGAGAACAAAGAAAGGACCAGACCGATGGAACTGGTGATTATGTACCTCGTGGCAATTGCCGCGGTTGGCATTGTGGGCTTTATGCTCGTGAAGAAAATGGACATCAAGATTTCCCTGTTCCTCATCGGCATTGTGCTGATGTACATCGCATTGCTGATGGGCAAGGACATCTCATTCACCGACTTCGTTTCCAGTGGTGTCACTTGGCTTGATCCGTTCAAGGTTGTAGGCGATCAGTTCGTGAGCACGCTCACTTCTGCTGGCTTCATCATCCTCATCCTTGGTGGCTACACCGGCTACATGTCCCATATCGGAGCCAATGAAGTCACGGTAAGTGTGCTCGCCAAGCCGATTGCGCACATCAAGTCCCCGTATATACTCGTGCCGATTACCTTCTTGTTGGGCAACCTGTTGTCTCTGGTCATTCCGAGTGCTTCCAACCTGGCTATCATCCTTATGGCAACGCTGTACCCGGTGCTTCGCCAAGCTGGTATGAGCCTGCTGAGCGCAGCTGCAGTCATTGCCACTACTGCAACGATTATGCCGACCCCGCTTGGCTCCGACAATGTTGCCATCGCCGCTGAACTCGCTAAGACCGACATGTTCTCCGGCCTGACCGCCAGCGATTACGTCTTCCGTTATCACGTGCTCGTTTCCATCCCGACCTTGCTCGTCATGGCACTGGCACACTACTTCTGGCAGAAGTTCATGGACAAGCGCGCTGGCTCGGATTTGACCGACGGTGATGTTGACCTGGCTGAGGTTAAGGCTGTCGAAGGTAGCGCTCTCTACCGCACTGTGTATGCGATTTTGCCGCTGCTGCCGATCATCATGCTTCTCATCGTGTTCGCCATCACTTCCACCACCGGCGCAAAGATCGACCTGAGTGTTGAACTCGCTTCCATTCTCTCCTTCGTGATCGCCATTATCTGCGAGCTCATCCGCACTCGCAAGGGCAAGGAAACCCTCGCTGGCACCGAGTCCTTCTTCAAGGGCATGGGTGGCGCAATGCCGATTGTGGCACTGTTGGTCGCTGCTTCTGTGTTCGTCGTTGGTCTTAAGTCCATTGGTCTGATCACCGAACTGCAGAACGCAATGACCGGCCTGTCCGGCTCTGGTATGGGCTTCGTGCTGCCGCTTATCCTTGTCGGCCTCACTGCGCTCATCGTGCTACTCTCCGGTTCCGGTACCGCACTGTTCTTCGCGATGGTTCCGCTCATGGTTCCGCTGGCCGCTGCTGCTGGTATCAATGTGCTCGCTGTGTCCATCCCGATGGGTCTCGCTGGCAATCTGCTGCGCGCTGTCTCGCCGGTCTCCGCTGTGGTGATGATCGTCGCCGGCTCCATCAAGAAGAGCCCAATCGACATTGTGCGCCGTACCAGTGTGCCGATGATCGCTGGCGTAATCGTCATGTTCATCCTGTCCATGGCAATCTTCCTGCCGATGGGTGCGTGATGCTGATATAACCATCACAATCCGCTAGGCGTCAGTCGTCAGCAGAACATATCAATCGCGCAGACGATTTGGCCCCGAATACGTGCAATGCCCGGGATTTGACTTCAGACTCCGGGCATTCGCATACCCGCACGATTGTGTTTCCATCGTGATTTTGCTGAAACGTAGAACAAGCGCAGAACATAGAAGACAGGCCGAAACAAGAAGGCCGAAAGGAAATGCATCATGTCAGCATCATGTCTTGACTTGCTCGACCACCTGCACGGCAGTGTGTCCGTGGTCGGATCAATGAATGTTGATTACACGGTCGTTACTGAGCGGTTGCCGAAACCGGGAGAGACCGTCAACGGTGGCCCGCTGACCTTATTGCCGGGAGGCAAGTCAGCGAATCAGGCATCGGCGGCTGCGCGAATTGGAGCGCAGGTGCGGATGTTTGGTGCAGTCGGGGAAGATACCAATGCGGATTTTCTGCTGGAGCATTTGCGCGATGCTGGTGTGGATACTTCGCATATCGCTGCCGTTGCAGGTCCCAGTGGCACTACGGTAATTACCGTGGACGCGAATGGCGAGAACACCATCGTATATTCGGCTGGTTCCAATGGTGAGGTGTCTGTCGACTATGTGCGCCAGTCATCTGACGCATTGGTTGCCGCCGATGTACTGGGACTGTGTTTGGAAAGTCCGATGGAAACGGTCACGGCATGCGCTCGCCTCTGTCATGATGCCGGGCTCAAGGTATTGCTCAACGATTCGCCATTCGTTGCTGAACTACCCGCTGAACTTATCGAGGCTTCGGACATTCTGCTGGTCAATGAACATGAAATGGCACAGCTGCTGGACATCGCCGAGCCTGACGATGACGATTGGGATGGACTGGACTGGTCTGATGTGGCGCGGCAGATGCATGACTTCGGCTTTAATCAGGCGGTAATTACGCTTGGCGGGGATGGGTCGGTGGTCATCGATGGTGATGATATCTATCGTATTGCGCCAGTTGCGGTTGCGGCCATCGACACTACCGGGTGCGGAGATGCCTTTATGGGCACGGTTCTGGCCGGACTTGCCTCGGGTCATGCGTTGGCGGACAGTGCGCAGTTGGCCTCGTACGTTTCCGCGTACGCCGCGACTGGGGTCGGTGCGCAAGCCTCTTATGGTACTGCCGCTCAGATTCGTGAGCGGTTTGGTACGAATTGATTACTGAGAAGTGTGGAGTATTGCCGGCCGTGAATTGGTGCAGACCTAACACGTTCATTTAGGCGCTATGCAGTGTCGAATGTTCTCGGCGCGGATTTTACGAAGTATTGTCAGCAAATGCATCAAGGCAATGGCGGCGGTCTGGGCGGGACTACGGCCACGCATAACAGTATCGAGTACTCGAATGAGTCCTATGACGCGAAAACTCGGACCGTGACGATGCATGCCGTTATCGACTGGAGTGATCCGTACCGATTCGGGGATTCGACCGGCAGTTTTACTGCGCCGGACATCACCGTTGTCTTTGACAAGTCCGGGAAAATCCAGCGCATTGACTCCACGGTCGGGGGATTCCCGCCTGCCCGATAATTATCGGAGGGCCTGAAACATGCACGTTCTCATCAGCGCTGCGGATCGACGATGCTGCAACCATACGGCGTCATACCCGCATGACGTGAGTTACACTATGTAGTAAAGTTATTTACTGAAATACTGCGTATTGTTACGTACTGAGGCGTGGAAGGCTCAACTATGGTCACGATGAAGGAAATCGCACAGAAATCAGGCTTCTCGCAGGCCACGGTATCCCGGCTGCTCAATGGGGACCCGACATTGTCTGTCAAAGAGGAGACGCGACGTCGCATCATCGAGGTCAGCGAGCAGCTTGGCTACGCTACCGGATCACGCCGTATCGCATTGCCACGCCGTGTGGCCGTACTCGACAACGCCACCCGCGAGGAAGAACTGGCGGACGCCTATTTCGATAAACTACGGTCCGTGCTCGGCGACAATGCCAGAGCCCAGCACATGGAACTCACGTCGTTTTCCCATATCGACGATCTGATTGCCGACGCCGGTGATTTCGACGGCTTCATCTCCATCGGACCGTCCGTACTCTCTTCGGATAGACTGTTGAAGCTCCATCTGGTATTGCCCTATGGCGTATTCATCGACATCAATCCTGCGCCCAGCCTGTTCGATTCGGTACAACCGGATTTAAGCCAAACCATTTTGGACGCATTGGATATGTTGGTGTCCTCGGGCAAACGACGCATCGGCTATATCGGCGGTACTGGCTTCACGATGGGTTTGCACGAATATCCGGAAGACGGCCGATTAACCGCATTCCGCAATTGGACCGAGCGTTTGGGGCTGGATGCGGAAGGCCTGATTTACGCGCAAGGCGCGTTCACTGTGGACACCGGGCGCACTCTAGGGGAGGAAGCGGTTAACGATCATCGAGATGACATGCCGGATGCGTTCATCGTGGCTGCGGACTCGATTGCAGTCGGCGTACTGCAGGCGTTTACCGCTGCGGGAGTGCTGGTGCCTCGCGATACCAGTGTGATCAGTATCAATAACCAGGCCATCGCCCAGTACACTTCGCCGACATTGACCAGTTACGATATCGACCAGAATGAGCTGGCCGATACTGCGATTACGATGCTTGCCGAGGCCATCTCCAGTCGGCGCACGCTGCACCACCATACCTTCATCTCCACCACCCTAGTGGTGCGTGACAGTTTCGTACCAGCATGATAAAGAAGCTCCCTCTGTGCGATAAAGAAGCTCCCTCGTCAGAGGGAGCTTCTTTATCGCTGTTAGAACAGTTCCAGATTCACGTCGAGCGTGTAGGCGCGATCGGCGGGCAGCTGGTACTGCTCATGGACGGGCGCGCCCCATGAATCGTCGCCGCCCACGCCCATTTGCGCGGCCAACAGGCGCAGGAACGTGTGACGGACCGGCGGCAACTCGTTCTGGTGGGTCGCCTCTTCCAGCATGAGCGAGCTGTACGGCAACAGGCTCGCCGCGAAATGTTCGCTGCCGGCCTGGCTGATACGCATGCCGTGTCCTTGGGCGTCAAGCACTTCGGCCCAACGCACGTCTTCATGGTTGCCGGTCTCCTGCGGCACCAGATACGGTGCATTGTTTTCGGCCGCGGTGCGCTCGAAAATGCCGAGCTTGCCACCGTGCAGACGGTCGCGATAGGTCTCCTCGGGGCCAAGGCCGTAGAAGCGCAGGTTCTCGTACTGCTTGGGAAGTGTCCATTCCAATCCGAATGCCGGCAGCGTCGGCGCATCGGTGGCACCGGCATATCGGGCGGTCAGATGTACACGTCCGCTGGCGGCATCCACCTCATAGCGCACGGCAACTTGGGTTTCGCCCGGCTCGGCCAACGTATATGTGTATTCGGCGATGACACTAGTCTCAGTTTGCGAGAACTGCTGATTCGCCATACGTGCATAACGGCCGGCACCGAACCAGCGCACGCGGTCGAAGCCGCTGCCATTGCCGCGATCGTTGTCGGTCAGCGGGCGGAAGCAGGTGATCGCCGGACGGCGCAACACCATTTCGCGACCGTCACGCTTGAATGACACCATGCCGCCCTGCGTGCGTGAAAGCAACGCTTCGGTACGTCCGTCACCGCTGACCACGCCGATGTTCCAGCGGCCAACCGTTACTGTACCGGTATCGGAAGTATCGGAATCAGCCGTGGGGGGAATCGCGCCGGATGCGGTCGAATCGGTTCCGGCGGAAGCCGGCGCGACTGATTGAACGGTGTATTGGCCGAACGCCAGTTCATAGCCGGCTGGTGCCCACGGTGTTGCCGTTGCCAGCGACTGATCGACCTCATAGGTGATTTCGCCAGCGGCGTCCACCGACGGGAAGTCAATCGGGAAGGTGCGGATCTCGCCGGCGGGCACATCAAAGCGGTAGTCGGCCTGCCAGATGGCATTGCCGTCCGCCAGCAGTTTCGCCGTGAACGCGAAATCAATGGTGGAGACGAACAGATTGCGGTTTTCGATGGTCACATCGTGGTCGCTTACAGTCAGTACCACGGGAGCGTACAGACGCTTGACCTCTTGCAGCTTCGGTGAGGGAGAGTGGTCGGCGAAGACCAGGCCGTCGCCGGCGAACTCATAGTCGCAGGGACGATCGTCCCAGTCGCCACCGTAGGTCAGGCGTTCGGTGCCGTCGTCCAGCTGCTGCCACAGGGCCTGATCGATGAAGTCCCAGATAAAGCCGCCCTGATAATGCGGATAACGCTCCAGCTCGGTGTACAGATGCATGCCGCCGACCGAATTGCCCATGGCGTGCATATATTCGCAGGAGATATAGGGCTTCTTCGGATCATTGGTCAGATATTCCTCGATTTCCGCGGGCTTGGCATACATGCGGGTCTCGATGTCGGTCACGTCGTCAAAGGGGCGGTCATGCACCACGCCTTCGTAATGCACGGGTCGCGTGGAGTCGGCCGCGTGAGCGAAGCGGTACATCGCGCGGAACACCTCGCCTGCGTACGATTCGTTACCCAGAGACCAGATCAGTACGCTCGGATGATTGCGGTCGCGCCCGATCATGCTGGCGATACGGTCCACGCAAGGGCCTTCCCAGATGGGATTGCTGCCCGGAATGGCGGTTTCAGGGGTCTCCACATCACCGGGAATGGTCCAGCTGCCGTGGGTCTCAAGGTTCGTCTCGTCGATCAGGTACAGGCCGTATTCATCGCACAGTTCGTAGAATCTCGTCTGATTCGGGTAGTGGGAGGTGCGAATAGCGTTGATATTGTTGCGCTTGCAGGTGATGATGTCGGTGAGCATCTCCTGCTCGGTGATGGCACGGCCCAAACGCGCGTCGAACTCGTGGCGGTTGGCGCCGCGGAAGATGATGCGCTTGCCGTTGAGCCGCATAATGCCGTCAACGATTTCGAAATGGCGGAAGCCGAGACGTTGCGGCACCACTTCGATGATGCTGTTGTCTGCTGCGCGCACGGTAAGCGTCAGCGTGTACAAGTGGGGCTTTTCGGCGCTCCATGGACGAATGTTGGACAGATTCGCGCGGAATTGCACGGCGGTGCTGTCGATCGCGGTGTCTGCGGTGCCGCAGCAGGGTACGCCGGAGGTGTCGACGATGTCGGACATGGCATAGGAATCCTGCCAGACCGGCGTGCCGTTGGCATCCATGAGTGCGGCGCTGAGCTGCTTGGCGTCGGCGATGTTGCGGATCACGGCATGGGCGTCGATGGTGCCGGCATGGGTGGTCGCCTCGAAATCGGCGGTGATGTGCAGGTCTTCGATGTGCACAGTGGGTTGCGCGGTGAGTTCAACGGAGCGGAACAGACCGTGCATGCGCCAAAAGTCCTGATCTTCCAGCCAACTTGCGGTGGCGTATTCATAGCAGGCCACGGCCAGTGTATTGGTTCCGGAAATCAGTGCCTCGGTGACGTCGAATTCGCTGGGTGTGTAGGAGTCCTCGGCGTAGCCGACGAAGGAGCCGTTGAGCCAGACGTAGATGGCGGTGGAGGCGCCGTGGAAGGTCAGCGTGATGCGGCGCTTGTTTTCGATGGCGGCGGAGACGGGGGTGCTTGTCTCGAAAGTGCGGCGGTAAATGGCTACGTGACTATCAGTGGGGATGTTGGGAGCCTTGGGGTCGCTGTGGCCATCCCAGGGGTACTGCACGTTGACGTACTTATGGTTCAGCAAGCCCTTGGTTTCCAGTGTTGAGGGAACGGCGATGCGGCTGAAACCGGTGTCGTCATAATCGGTTGCGGTGAAATCCGGAGATTCAGCGTTGCCGGAATCGTTCATGGGGAAGCCGAAAACCGGGGCGGTCGTCACGGCGACATTCCACAAGCCGTCAAGGTTTTGCTTGAGGCTCATCGTTTCGTTCGGCTGCGGTACGTGATCGTAGAAGCGATGGTCGGAATGGGCTGGTTCGCGGTTGACGGCGAATACGGTCGGATCGGTGAGCCAATCAGATGATGCGATGGTGGTGGGGATGGGATGCTGCATAACCGCTTTCCTTGAGTTGATAACCACGTTGTCGATTCAGAGGGTAAAACTCTTTACTGATTATGGTAAAACCTGATGGTACAGATCGCAAGTTGCTGGAGGTATTTTCTGTGGCGGTGTGTCGCGCTGTCGATAATTCATATGGTGATAGAGGTGTGTATTCGTTGGAATTCTGCGATTTTTGCGAGTGCTGCGACGTTGGTTTTGAGATTGGTTCTATTGACAATAATTAGTGAAAAGATTTATTAAATCTTGGTAATGATGTACACTCTCCAACGAGGTCGGAGAAGACCTCACCGAGAATGACTCTAAGGAGAAAATGTCAATGTCCGTTTCGCAGTCACCGGAGAGCGAATCCCAATCACCGAATCCGGCCGGAGATGAATCCGGCCAGATAAATCGTCCTACCAAAGCAGAGACTCTGAGGCGCCGTGCCGCCTATGCTTTCGGTAATCTAGGCCAGTCGGCGTTCTATAACGCGCTGAGCACCTATTTCGTCGTTTACGTGACCAGCGTGCTGTTCGTCAATGTCGAGAAAGCCTTGGCCACCAAACTCATCGCACTGATCACAAGCCTTATCGTGATAATCCGTATCGCAGAGATCTTCCTTGACCCGTTACTGGGTAACTTGGTGGACAACACCAACACCCGCTTCGGCCGGTTCCGCCCGTGGCAGTTCATCGGCGGCTTGGTCTCCGCCGTGCTGCTCGTCATGGTCTACACCGGTCTGTTCGGGCTGGTCAACGTGAACCAGACCTGGTTCATCGTGCTGTTTGTCGTGGTGTTCATCGTCCTCGACGTGTTCTATTCGATGCGTGACATCTCCTACTGGGGCATGATTCCCGCCATCTCCTCCGACTCGCACGAACGCAGCGTATATACTGCGCTCGGTACGTTCACCGGTTCGATTGGCTATAACGGCAGCACCATTGTCGTGGTACCGATCGTGACCACTTTCAGTTTCATGTTCACTGGTTCTCGCGCCGAAAGTCAGTCGGGCTGGACGGCATTCGGCATCATCACCGCATTGCTCGGCATCCTGACCGCATGGACCGTGGCGTTCGGCACCAAGGAAAACGAAAGCGCCCTGCGTTCCAAGGCAGATCAGAGCGGCAACCCGCTGCAGGCGTTCGCCGCTATCGCAAAAAATGACCAGCTGCTGTGGGTGGCGTTGAGCTACCTGCTGTATGCAGTGGCGAATGTGGCCACCAGCGGCGTGATGTTCTATCTGTTCAAGTTCGTGCTTAACCTGCCGGATGCCTTCGCCATCACCGGCGTGATCCCCGTGATCGCGGGCTTGGTCATGGCGCCGCTCTACCCGGCCCTGAACCGCCGCATACCGCGCCGATACCTGTTCTGCGGCGGCATGATACTTATGGTAATCGGCTATGTGCTGTTCATTCTCGATTCGGCCAGCCTGCCCGTGGTGATCGTGGCGTTGATTCTGTTCTACCTGCCTGGCACGTTCATCCAGATGACCGCGATCCTCTCCCTGACCGATTCCATCGAATACGGCCAGCTCAAGACCGGCAAGCGCAACGAGGCCGTAACTCTCTCCGTGCGTCCGATGCTCGACAAGATCGCGGGCGCGCTGTCCAACGGCATCGTCGGCTTCGTGGCCGTGGCCGCCGGTATGGTCGGCTCCGCCACCGCCGCCGACATGACCGCCGCCAACGTGCGCACCTTCGAGACCTTCGCGTTCTACATCCCGCTTGCCTTCATCGTGCTGAGTCTTCTCGTCTTCATGTTCACGGTGAAGATCGACGAAAAGATGCACGAGCGCATTGTCATCGAGCTGGAAGAGAAGCTCGGTGTGGACAGCCTCGACGATTAGTCGTGAAGGTAGATCGGCTCGGCTTCACTATGACGAATGCCGCCAACGGGCACAAACCTCGTTGGCGGCATTCGTCTTTCCAGGACACCGCAATCGCGGATGCATGCCGTTTACGCGTTGAATACGTATTGGTCAAGGCGGCGCATGGCTTCCTTGATGCGGCTTAAGGGCAACGCAAGGTTGGCGCGGATGCTGTAGGGAGCCTGGAACATGCTGCCGTCCTGCCAATCGACGCCCACATCCCAGCCGCGCTTCTCCAATTCCGCCAAAGTCAAACCATGAGCCTTACACCACTGCTCGCAGTCGAGCAGCAGCATGTAGGTACCCTCCGGCTTGGCCAAACTCACCCCTTGGAAATGCTTGGTGATGTAGTCATAGGCGTAGTCGACATTGCCGGTGAGTACCTCTTTGAGTTCGTCGAGCCACTCATGCCCCTCAGGCTTGTAGGCACCGATAAGCGCATGCATGGAAAGCACGTTCATCTCGTTATAGTGGGACTTCGAGCCCTTGGCCACGATCCGGTCGCGCAGCATGGGGTTATAGATAATGTGGTAGCTGCCCACGAGCCCGGCGAGGTTGAAGGTCTTGCTGGGCGCGTAGAACGCCGCGGTTCTATTGCGTGCGTCCTCGCTGACCGACTGGGTGGGGATGTGCTGGTGATTCCCCAGAGTCAAATCGGACCAAATCTCGTCGGAAATGACCACGCAATCGTTGGCCTTGTACACTTCCATGGCCTTCTCGATTTCCCAACGCTCCCACACGCGCCCGCAAGGATTGTGAGGGCTGCAGAACACGGCCACATGGATGTGATGCTCCTTGAGCTTCTTATCCATATCCTCGTAATCCATGCGCCATACGCCGTGCTCGTCCAACTTGAGCGGGCTGTGGACGATGCGATAGCCGTTGTTTTCGATGCTCCGGGTGAACCCGATGTAGGTCGGGCTGTGCAGGAGCACGCTGTCGCCAGGAGCGGCGAACGCGGTCAGCGTACTGATCACGCCACCCAAGACCCCGTTCTCATAGCCAATCGCCTCGCTGGTCAATCCGGTAACCCCATTGCGCGTGGATTGCCAGTCGATAATGGAGTTGTAATAGTCGTCGGTGGGGGAGAAGTACCCGTAGACGGGGTGTTGCGCGCGTTCGATAATGGCCTGCGGAACCGTGGGCACGGTCGGGAAATTCATGTCCGCCACCCACATCGGAATCACGTCAAATCCGTCCCTCGGTGGGTCGGGAGCGAAACCTAGGTCGGTTCCCAACCCATCGACCGCAATCGCATCCTTGCCATGCCTGTCCATAATCGACGTGAAATCGTACGTCATTCCTCAACAATCCTTTCTCCGGCCCATACGGGAGCCGTCCCTGAACCAGATGTGCAATATCGCCGGTAAAGGAGCCTAGCGTGTTTGCTGACAATGGTGCACGCGATGAATACAAAAATGAGAAAAAATGATCATTCCTAATGAACATTCTCGTTGATTTGACCGCGTGGCGTGTTACGATATGCACCGTTGTGAGGCAGTGATCCGTTATCAGCGGGGAGTCTTCGGAAGAACGGCGGCAATCGCCCAGTAGAACCGACGGGATCGGCCCGAGACAGCCGAACACAAGCGGTCGCGCAGGCTCGCGGCTCCGAGTGCAACAGTTCGGAGCGGCGCAACCGGTGCGATAAGCGAGGTGGTACCGCGGTGCGGAGCGCATACCAGCGCCCGTCATCGTCCTCGTAGGCAGGAACGGCAGACAGGGCTGTTCCGGGCGGAACACAGTCAGTTCCGGCTGCGAGGCGATTGACGCGATCGGCCCCACGGTTCGGTACGTGACATTCGTGAACCCAGCCGGCACACGTCGGCGCCCGGCAATCGCCATCAATGACGCTCCTGTAGGACCAGTGCACAGTACTAACAGGAGATTTACGGTGAGCGAAAACGTATATCCCAAGGCGAACGAGGGCGGCGAGACCGCGCACGTCGCGCCGAACCCCAGCTTCCCCGACATGGAGGAGACCGTTCTCGACTACTGGGACAAGGACGACACCTTCCAGAAGTCCGTTGAACGCAACCCTTCCGGCGACCACAGCCAGAACGAATTCGTGTTCTTCGATGGCCCGCCTTTTGCGAACGGTCTGCCGCACTACGGCCACCTGCTGACCGGCTACGCCAAGGACGTGATCCCGCGCTACCAGACCATGAAGGGCCGCAAGGTCAACCGCGTGTTCGGCTGGGACACCCACGGCCTGCCCGCCGAGCTTGAGGCGCAGAAGGAACTCGGCATCGACTCGGTCGACCAGATCGAGAAGATGGGCATCGACAAGTTCAACGACGCCTGCCGCGCTTCCGTGCTGAAGTACACCAACGAATGGCAGAACTACGTGCATCGTCAGGCCCGTTGGGTGGACTTCGAGCACGGCTACAAGACCCTGAACATCCCGTACATGGAATCCGTGATGTGGGCCTTCAAGCAGCTCTACGACAAGGGCCTGGCCTACCAGGGCTACCGCGTGCTGCCGTACTGCCCGAAGGACCGCACGCCGCTGAGCGCGCACGAGCTGCGCATGGACGCCGACGTGTACCAGGACCGCCAGGACACCACCGTGTCCGTGGCCGTGAAGATGCGCGATGAAGACGACGCCTACGCCGTCTTCTGGACCACCACCCCGTGGACCGTGCCCACCAACTTCGCCATCGTGGTCGGCGCCGACATCGACTACGTCGAGGTCCGCCCGACCGAAGGCAAGTTCGCTGGCAAGAAGTTCTACCTCGGCAAGGACCTGCTGCCGCACTACGAGAAGGAACTCGGCGAGAACTACGAGGTCGTGCGCGAACTCAAGGGCTCCGAGCTGGAAGGCCGCCGCTACTACCCGGTCTTCCCGTACTTCGCGGGCGAGACGGCCGAATCCGAAGGCCATGTGCCCGGCCCGAACGGCTACACGATCTTCACTGCCGACTACGTCGACACCGTCGAAGGTACCGGTCTGGTTCACCAGGCCCCCTACGGTGAAGACGATATGAACACGCTGAATGCCAAGGGCATCAAGAGCACCGACGTGCTCGACGATGGCTGCCGCTTCACCGCGCAGTGCCCCGACTACGAGGGCGATTTCGTGTTCGACGCCAACCTGCCGATCCTGCGCAACCTGCGCGCCGGCGACGGCCCGCTCGCTTCCATCCCGGAAGAGCGCCGCGCGATCCTCTTCCAGGAGAAGAGCTACGTGCACTCCTACCCGCACTGCTGGCGCTGCGCCACCCCGCTGATCTACAAGCCGGTCTCCTCCTGGTTCGTGTCCGTGACCAAGATCAAGCCGCGTCTGCTGGAATTGAACCAGCAGATCAACTGGATCCCGGGCAACGTCAAGGACGGCCAGTTCGGCAAGTGGCTCGCCAACGCGCGCGACTGGTCCATCTCCCGCAACCGCTTCTGGGGTTCCCCGATTCCGGTGTGGGTGAGTGACGATCCGAAGTACCCGCGTGTGGACGTTTACGGTTCTCTCGAAGAGCTCAAGGCCGACTTCGGTGACTACCCGCGCGACAAGGACGGCAACATCAACATGCACCGTCCGTGGATCGACAACCTGGTCCGCGTCAACCCGGACGACCCGACCGGCAAGTCGCACATGCACCGTATTTCCGATGTACTCGACTGCTGGTTCGAGTCCGGTTCCATGTCGTTCGCGCAGTTCCACTACCCGTTCGAGAACAAGGAGAAGTTCGAGCAGCACTTCCCGGCCGACTACATCGTGGAATACATCGGCCAGACCCGCGGCTGGTTCTACCTGCTGCACGTCATGGCGACCGCCCTGTTCGACCGCCCGGCGTTCAAGAACGTGATCTGCCACGGCATCGTGCTCGGCTCCGACGGCCAGAAGATGTCTAAGCACTTGCGCAACTACCCGGACGTGAACGGCGTGTTTGACAAGTACGGTTCCGACGCCATGCGCTGGTTCCTTATGTCTTCGCCGATTCTGCGCGGCGGCAACCTGATCGTCACCGCCGATGGCATCCGCGACACCGTGCGCCAGGTCATGTTGCCGGTGTGGAGCTCCTACTACTTCTTCACCTTGTACGCCAACGCGGCCAACGGCGGGGCCGGATTCGACGCCCGCCAGCTGCGCGCGGACGAGGTCGCCGGTCTGCCGGAGATGGACCGCTACCTGCTGGCCCGTACCCGCCGCCTGGTGCTGGCCGCCGAGAAGTCGCTGAACGAGTTCGCGATTTCCGACGCCTGCGATGCGGTCTCCGACTTCATCGACGTGCTCACCAACTGGTACATCCGCAACACCCGTGACCGCTTCTGGAACGAGGACGCTTCCGCGTTCAACACGCTGTACACCGTGCTTGAAGCGTTCATGCGCGTGCTTGCGCCGCTGGCCCCGATGGAAGCCGAGTCCGTGTGGCGCGGCCTGACCGGCGGCGAGTCCGTGCACCTGGCCGATTGGCCGTTCGTGGTGGACGAGAAGACCGGTGAAGACACCGAACTCGGCCGCGTGCTGGTCGACGACCCGGCTCTGGTGGATGCGATGGAGAAGGTGCGCGAGGTTGTTTCCGGCACCCTGTCCCTGCGCAAGGCCGCCAAGATCCGCGTGCGCCAGCCGCTTTCCAAGCTCACCGTGGTGGCCGGGAACGTGGAGGCCGTCAAGGCGTACGACGATCTGCTGAAGTCCGAACTTAATATCAAGAATATCGAGTTCTCGACTCTGGAGGACGCCTCCGCCCACGGTCTGAAGATTGTTCACGAGCTGCGTGTGAATGCCCGTGCGGCGGGTCCGCGCCTCGGCAAGCAGGTGCAGTTCGCCATCAAGGCCTCCAAGTCCGGCGACTGGCATGTCGATGCTGCGTCCGGTGCGCCGGTGGTCTCCACGCCGTCCGGCGACCTTGCGCTGGTCGAAGGCGAGTACGAGCTGATCAACCGCGTGGAGGAGGAGAACGCCACCGAGGCCGCCGCTTCGGTCTCCGCCGCTCTGCCGACCGGTGGCTTCGTGATCCTCGACACCGCGCTGGATGCCGATTTGCTGGCCGAAGGCTACGCCCGCGACGTGATTCGTTCTGTGCAGGACGCACGTAAGGCTGCCGATCTGGACATCGCCGATCGCATCGCCCTGGTGCTGACCGTGCCGGCTGTCAATGTGGCCGATGTCGAGCAGTTCAAGGATCTGATCGCCCGTGAGACGCTGGCTACCTCCTTCGAAGTGAAGGAAGGTGCCGAGCTGGCCGTTGAGGTCGCCAAGGCGTGAGATCGCTGAATTGAGTTTGCTGAGTTGTCAATATTGAACGTTGTGGACAGCCCAGTAAACTCGATACGCCAATTGATATGAGCTTGTCGTTGTGGTTGGGATTGTGTGGATTCCAGCCACAACGACAAGTTTTTTGTGTCTTCGCCAGTTTGTGTGGTGGGAAAGCCCCGGCGTCCATTGCCGGGGCTTTTTCGTGTGCGGGTATGGGAGGGGCGTTCTCCTGTTAGATTTGTTTCCGCCAAGAAATAGAACCGAGGAACAGAGGAACGCCTGTGCCCACCATATTAGCCGGCGCGCTCAAGCGCATGCCGGGCCTGCCCGCGAACGTCGTGGCCGGCGTGCCGCGCGTCGAGAAGGACCCGCGCGGAGGGGACGTCGTCATCGTCCCGGTGCGCCCGTACGCGAGGGAGACATGGACCGGTGCGCCAGATGTGGGGAGCGTGGCCGGCCGTACGACCGGCTGGGCGTGCGCCGCTGGCGGCATCTCGACATCGGCTGCGCCAGGCTCCTTCTGGAGCACGCGCCCCGGAGGGTCGATTGCGCGGAGCACGGGGTGGCCGTCGCGATGGTGCCGTGGCGAGACGCAAGAGCGCGTACACGCGTGACTTCGAGCGGCAGGTCGCATGGCTGAGCGTGCACGCGCCCAGGAGCGCCGTGTCGGCGCTGATGCGCGTCAACTGGAAGAGCGTGGGCCCGATTCTGCAGACGCGTCCCTCTCGGGCATCGAGGAGTTCTCGAGGCTCGGCGAGAAGATCGACCGCCGCCGCTTCGACATCCTGCGCACCATCCGGTCCGGACTATCCAACGCTCGTCTGGAGGCCGTCAACAACAAGATCAAGACCACCATCAAGATCGGCTACGGCTACAGGAACCTCGGCAACCTCATCGCCCTGGTCATGCTCAGATGCGGCGGCCTCAACCTCCAACTCCCCGGACGCCAATAACCCGTAAGCCAGACCAGGGACCCACACCCACACAAACACCCGAAGAGCCGTTTTTTCGTATGCACTCCGTGATGCCAGCTGTGTTATTTAGGATGCCCGGAAAGACGCCAATCTTGACTTTGTCGAACAATGCACATCGACACGCCGATCGAACATGGCTTTTACTATCTACATCATTGAAGATATGATTCCTTCTAGGCGAGCAGGCCGGACAAGTCGTACTCACCTAGAGACCAGAAATACTGGCCTTTGTTTCACGGGAAAGGTGCAGGTGATGAAGATGGAACTAATCGCCATCATTGTCATTCTCATCCTCCCGATCCAGGAGTATGAGTCTTTCTTCGCTATTAGAGGGTAGCAGATGAATGATGTTATGCCAGTTGCGACACCATTCACCTGATATCCTGCAGGGCGCACCATCGGCTGCCCGTGTCATCTCAGCAAGGTGTGGATTGAAAAAATGATGCAGATAGTATAGGTATCTCAAAAATGCGTCGTCTGTGCCTCCGATTCAAAGCGGAGGCACAGACGACGCAATCCATATTCCACGGCTTTTTCAGCACTGGACCTCTAATTTTCCGCATAATTACGTCGCGTTCGGTAAAAATTTACCGCACATAAAAGATTCGGCGATAATGGGGGCACGCAGATGTTTCAATTATTCAGAAAGGGTGCGCAATGGGACAGGCATTGATGCCTAAGGATTTATTATTAGCGCGTAAAGATGATGATGGCAATACGCAGACGCTGTATGACCATTTGCACAACACAGCGGAACTGGCAGCGGGCTTTGAAAAAAGAAGTTCTGTTACGGCGTTTGCCGCAGGATTGCTGCACGATTCCGGCAAAGCTACGGATGACTTCAAACGATATCTGCTGACCGGCAACCGCAAGCGAGGGGAAGTCGTTCATGCCAAGCAAGGCGCGTTCATTGTTGATGATTGTGCTGCCGATTTTCCATCATCAGCAGCCAGTATGATAACCGCAGAAGTACTTGAGCTGGCAATCGCTAATCATCATGGTCATCTGCCGGATTGCCTAGACGCTTGTGGAGGAACTGCTTACTTTAGGAAGTTGACAGGCGAGAACAAAAAAGCCGAGCAGTACCACTATCAAGAAGTACTGAGCCATGTTTCTTCCTTAAACCTAGATATAAACACCAATTTCGCCAACAGTGTCGTTGAGACCAATAGACTGCTAGAAATAGTCGATTCCTGTGGTATTTCACCGCGCAACACAAGGAATTCTCGCAGCTTCTTCTTGGGCCTGTATGCAAAATACATCTATTCGCGGCTCGTAGATGCGGATCGAGTCGATGCGGCAAACTTCACGGCTCATCAACCATATACTTCGCAGACTCCCAATTGGGAAGAACTGACTCGTCGACTAGAAAATGCGATCAGTGGTTTTGATACATCGTCGACGATCAGCAAAATCAGGATGCGTATCTCTGAAAATTGTCTTGCAGCCAGCACACGCGATACAGGAATATACCGTTTAGGTGTGCCCACGGGCGGTGGAAAAACTTTGGCCTCTCTACGTTTTGCGCTCCATCATGCCCAGGAAACAGGAAAACACCATATCATTTACATCACCCCTTATTTGTCAATTACAGAGCAAACCGTGCAGGTATTCCGCAATGTCCTCGATCTCGACAAAGACGACGAGATTCTTCTCGAGCATTATTCGAGCGTGGTTCCGGATAAAGATGACGAAAAGGAGCAGCAACGACGTCTTGCTGCAGAGCGATGGGATAAGCCTATCATCGTGACTACGATGGTGCAGTTCCTGGAAACTGTGATGTCTGCGAAAGCAACAAGACTACGCAAGTTCCACAACTTGGCTGATAGCGTTATCGTCTTTGATGAAGTACAGGCACTGCCCACCAATACCATTAACGTGTTCAACGAAGTCGTGAGTTTCCTCTCCAAGATTCTGGGTTCCACGATTTTGCTCTGTTCGGCCACTCAGCCACTTTTGGAACAAACCGACCGCAGAAATCTGTTGCTTTCAGATAAGCCTGATCTAATTGATCCCGACAATGATTATGCCGAGCAACTTCGTCGGACCAATATTGTCGCTTCATCGCAGGGTCTGACCCTCGATGATTTTGCAGCAGAAATTTATAGCAAAGCGTTGGATAACGGTAACTGTTTGGCTGTGGTTAATCTGAAAGGCGAAGCCAAACAGCTATATCAACTCGTCAAGGAACTAGACGTTGACCACCGGTTTACATTGGTGCATCTGAGTACTGCGATGTGCGGTGCACATCGCAAAAACCAACTTGCCGTGCTGAAGAAATGCCTGCCGAAAAAAACTGGAGATTCGGGCCAACCAGTGATTTGCATCAGTACTCAGCTCATTGAAGCCGGCGTGGACATTTCGTTCTCTTGTGTTATTCGTGCAATGGCGGGACTCGACAGTATCTTGCAAGCAGCGGGTCGCTGCAATCGCAATGGCGAATCGCAGATGCCGAGAAACGTTTATGTATATTCCATTAAAGATGAGTCAGGATTGAGATATCTTCCTGAAATCCAATTAGGGAAAGAGATCACGGACCAACTCATCCATGATTATCCGGAACAAGACTTGCTCTCTGCATTTATGATCGAAGAATATTACCGCGCTTTCCTTATCCGGTATCCAAAATTAGTGGACTCCAAATCACGGAACATTGGAACCATGGATTACTCAATTCTCGGAGGCGAAGAAACCGTATACGACCTATTGTCGTTCAACCGTCGCCGTCGCGGGTTGTACTGTAACCGCGTCGGAGAGCAATACCCATACGCATTTGCCCAGGCTTTCCAAACTGTGGGAGATAGCTTCCATGTCATTCCCGGAGGTACCACGGATGTTGTGGTACATTATGGACAGGCGATGGAACTGATTGACCAACTTAATGGTGAGGGGGATTTTGCATCCAAGATTAAGATACTGGGCTCATTGCAGGAGTATACGGTTTCTCTCTTCGATTACGAATTCAAGGCACTTGACAAGTCGAAATCGATTAGCGAAGCGAATGGAGATTTCGGCATATTAGTGCTCAACGAAGAAAACTACAGTCAAGACTTCGGATTCCTCTTGAAAGCGGAAATGCCGCTTCTGATGAAGTAGGTGATTATGGAAAAGCATCGCAACTCGATTGAATATGTGATATATGGCGACTACGCCTTGTTCTCAGAAGTTGCCACCCGCACGGGCGGAGAAAAAAACTCATATCAGATTCCGACGTATCAAGCCCTGAAGGGTATTACTGAGAGCATCTATTGGAAACCAACAATCGTGTGGGTCATTGACGCAGTACGCGTGATGAACAAGATTCAGACCGAAGGCAAAGGTATCCGGCCAATCAAGATGAGTGGTGGGAATGATCTGTCGTATTACACCTATTTGAAGAAAGTCAAGTATCAAGTACTTGCTCATTTTGAGTGGAATGAGCAACGCGAAGACTTGCGTGTAGACCGCAACGAGAACAAACACCACAATATCGCCAAGAGATCAGTCAATCTTGGAGGCCGAAGAGACATTTTCCTCGGCACCAGAGAGTGCCAAGGATATGTGGAACCATGCGAGTTCGGTTCTGGCGAAGGATTCTACGACGGTTATGGTGATTGGCAGTTCGGCTTTGAGTTTCATAGTTTTATTTATCCAGATGAAAACCCGGAACATGACTTCATCGCCCAGTTCTGGCGTCCAATAATGCACGATGGCATCATTCAGTTTGAACGCCCCGATTCCACACAATTAGATCAACGCATTATCCGGCGCAATCAGCATGTCAAAGATTTTATTGAGGGTTGCAATTTTAGCATGGCGGAGGAGTAGACATGAGTTTATGGTCCAGTCTGCTGCAGACCTATGATGCAGTGAACAGTTCAGCAGGAATCACACCTCTCAATGAAGACGTGAATAAAACCTTGTTGCCTCTTTATCACACTACGTTGAAGACTCAGCTACAGGTCACACTTGATGAAAACGGATACCCCACTATCAAGCGAGATAATGCCGACATTGAAATTATCGCCCCTTGTACTGAGCAATCCATGGGGCGCTCCGGAAAGGTGCTGCCTCCGCACCCGTTATTCGATCAGTTGCAATACATCGACACCAATTATGACCCGGTCAAGCATGAATCATATCTCAGCCAGCTTGCCAGTTGGAAAGGTGATAATGCGAAGTTAAATGCTATTTACCAATATCTTTCGCAACATAGCGTAATCGAAGAAGCTCGAGCACAAGGTATTGGGATCGATCCCAAGAAAGATAGTAAAATCGGAGTCCGCTTTGCGGTACATGTTCGCCATGGTGATTATGAACCGAATGTTTGGGCGGATCATGCAATACGGGATTTGTGGATAGCCCATGAGGAGCAGGTGCGGCACGGTGCCAGTCTTGGAACTGATCTGTTCGGCGAGACACTGTACAAGCCTTCCACTAACTTCCCAAAGAAGATTGTCAATGTAAACGGTAACGCCAAATTGATATCCGCCAATGACAACACGTATTTCACTTTCCGTGGGCGTTTCGCTAATCGCGATGAAGCACTGAGTATTGATACCCTGACTTCACAGAAAATCCATACAACGCTGCGCTGGCTTGCAACCAATAATGGCACGCTTACCGGTAGTCAGGATATTGTGATTTGGGCAATTGACGGCCATCCGACGGACAATGTTCTTGATCCCACTGGAAATTCCCGCGATGTAGCCGAACAGGTCGATGACCGTACTGATTCTGAAAAACTTATAGACGCAAACGTTCAAACTTACGCGAATTATGCAAAGCAATTCGGTAAATTGTTGCGCGGTTATGGCAACGAGAAGGTACTGCAACAAATGCAGCAGCATAGCAGACGAATAGTCGTGGCTATTTTCGATGCCGCCACTTCGGGGCGTCTTAGCGTTACCTTCTACCGTGAATTATTCCAAAACGAGTACATTGAAAGCGTTCTTCAATGGCACGAAGATGCTGCGTGGTACCTCACTTGTTTTGATAACAAAAACAGCGCATCTACCGATGACGAGGCTCCGCGCGGGTCCAAGAAGTCTTCCGATAAACCGAAGCCAATTCCATACATCGGCGCGCCGTCATTCGCGGATGTTATCAACTGTGTGTACAGCACTGACGATCACAGCAGTGATAGTTACAGACGCTTTGCCAAATATGTAAAAAAACAACTCGTAGAGTGCATGTTCAGCAACGCTGGCCTTCCTGCATCGCTCCTGCAGCCGGCTTTCCACAAGGTTATTCGGCCATTGTCCTATGACAGTTTATCTGTCTGGCAGCACGATTTCGAAGTCGCCTGCAGTATGTGGAAAAAGTACTACATCGATCAAGATAAAAAAATTCCCTTAGATGAAAGGAACAACATCACCATGGATTTAGACGAGAAGCGAACGGACCGAGATTATTTATTCGGCCAGTTGCTGGCGCTCGCTGACAATTACGAATACAGAGTCTTATTAAGGCAGAGCGGTGGAAGGACACCGGACCGCACCACTAATGCCGTAAAACTGATGAATAATTTCGTAGCCAAACCATCGACCACGTGGCTGACATTACGGCAGCAACTGAATCCATATATCATCTCCTCCACCAATGGGATGTTCTTCCAGAACGAAGTTGACGAGGTCATGAGCAAATTCAAAGAAGGAGACTTCGAAAGCAATAAGCCATTGTCATCACTATTCTTGCTCGGTTATTCCCACAAACGCAGACAGCTTATCCAGAGGGCCGATGCCGCCAAGCAACTCAAAGAACAGAACATTGAAAATAAAGGAGAATGAATCATGACTAGCTTACAGCACAAAATTGATTTCGTACTGACGTTCGCTGTTGAAAACGCCAACCCTAACGGCGATCCGCTGAATGGAAACCGTCCACGTACCACTGCTGAAGGCTTGGGTGAAATGTCGGATGTGGCAGAAAAGCGCAAGATCCGCAATCGCCTACAAGACGCAGGCGAGCGAATCTTTGTACAGTCCACAGACCGTACTGATGATGGAGAAAAATCTCTGTCAGATCGTTGGAAAGCTTTTACCAAGACCCTAAGCAAGGAAGACCAGAAAGACCGAGAAGCTCTATCCTACAGAGCTTGCGAACAGTGGATTGATGTCCGCTCCTTTGGACAAGTGTTTGCGTTCAAAGGAAAGGAAAAGGAAGGCGATGCTTCCGTCTCCATTCCAGTGCGCGGTCCGTTCACCATACAATCTGCATTCTCTCTTGAACCCATCGCTATTGACGACGTACAAATCACCAAGTCAGTGAATGGCGAAACTACAGACACGAATAAGAAATCCTCCGACACCATGGGTATGAAGCACCGTGTCTCCGGACGTGCTGTATATGTGACCCATGGCAGTATCAGCCCTCAATTGGCAGAAAAGACTGGTTTCACTGAGAAAGACGCAGAGAAAATCAAAGAAGCTTTGCTGACTCTGTTTGAGAATGACGAAAGTTCAGCACGACCTGCAGGCTCCATGGAAGTGGTGAATCTGGCGTGGTTTACGCACAACAGCAAAGCGGGCCAATATTCGTCAGCGAAGGTCCACCGTACTGCCAAGGTTGATGAAGAAGGTGCCATCACCGTGGATACCACGCATATTCCCGGTCTCCATTACGAAGTACTCGAAGGTCGCTGAATCAATCCCGTCAGTATTGTCGGCATAAAGGAGCAACTGTGAAAGAGCCAACAGATTATCCAGAGGACGATTGGCTGGCTCTTTCCGGCCTCCAACATTTCGCGTTTTGCAGGCGGCAGTGGGCTTTAATTCATATCGAGCAGCAGTGGGAGGATAACTATCTCACGACGGCTGGTTCTCTTGAACACGATAGGGCCCACGATTACAGTGAATCGGAAACGCGCGGCAGCTTGCTGATTATGCGTGATCTGCGTGTGTTTTCGCGGCGGTTGGGAATTACCGGTGCGTGTGATGTGGTCGAGTTCCGGCAATCGGAGGCTGGCGTACCGTTGCATGGACGATCCGGCACTTGGCTTCCTTACCCCGTGGAATACAAACATGGTGCGCCCAAGCAGACGGATGCGGATCGCCTTCAACTTTGCGCGGAGGCCATGTGTCTGGAGGAGATGCTGGCCTGTGCGATTCCAGAAGGCGCTTTGTTCTACCAACAGACCAGACACCGGGAGCGGGTCAGTTTTGACGAATCTTTGCGCAATCGAATCGTCACGATGACGGGGGAGATGCACGACTTATTCGCTCGAGGTCATACGCCGAAGGTCAGACCGTCGAAGGCCTGTCGGGCGTGCTCCCTGCGCGATGTCTGTCTACCGAAACTGGTCAGGACGCGTTCGGCGAGACAGTTCATTGAGGAAGCCGTACGTGGGGAAGTGGAAATCGGGGAGAAGTCAGACCACATATGAAGCAGTTACTTAACACACTGTATGTCACCAGCGATGACGCTTACCTATCGTTGAAGAACGACAATGTCATTGTCCAGCAAGGAGATACCACGCTCGGGAGGATTCCACTGCGCTCCCTAGAAGGCATCATGAGTTTTTCTTATAAGGGCTCGTCGCCGGCGTTGATGGGCAAGTGTTCGGAATTTGGCGTCGGCCTTTCGTTCTTCTCTCCACACGGCCGTTACTACTGCTCGATACTTGGTGAGAAGAATCGAAACGTACTACTTCGTCGCGAGCAGTTCCGTTTCGCGGACGACGAAGACGCGGCCCTGCCTTTTGCGCAGTCGTTCATTATAGGAAAGATCTACAACTGCCGTTGGGTTCTTGAGCGGACCAAGCGCGACCATGCGCTGCGCGTCAACAGCGAGCGTATCGCGGAGCAAAGCGAGAAACTGCGGCAGGCTCTGCTGAACGCGCGCGACTGCACGTCCATCGATGAGCTGCGCGGCGTGGAAGGGCTGGCAGCCAAAGACTATTTCTTCGCTTTCGACGACTTGATTCTGCGCAACAAGGACGATTTCTTCTTCCAGCAGCGTAGCCGCAGACCGCCATTGGATCGGACGAATGCGTTGATGTCATTCGTGTACTCGATTCTGACCAGCGATTGCATCGCTGCCTTGCAGGGAGTCGGGCTCGATCCCTATGTGGGATTCCTGCACACTGACCGACCGGGACGTGCTTCCCTGGCCTTGGATCTGGTTGAAGAATTCCGTCCGGTTATCGCCGACCGTTTCGTGCTGACGCTCATCAACACTGGAGCGGTCAAGCCTTCCCAGTTCGAGATCCGAGAGAATGGCGGCGTGTTTCTTTCCGAGGGCGGGCGCAAAACCGTGCTTGCTGCTTGGCAGAAACGCAAGCAGGAGACAATCACCCACCCGTTCTTCAACGAGAAGATACCGTGGGGATTGGTGCCCCATGCACAGGCGTTGCTGCTCAACCGTGCGATTCGTGGCGATTTGGACGCTTACCCGCCGTTCATGTGGAAGTAGTTCTTCTTGGGAGGGTACTTTGGTCTTGCCGAGGGGCATTGGAGTTTGAGCCAACTAGAGATGGAAACCGGGATGAGGTGTTGGAATGATGGTTGTCGTGGCCTATGACGTCAATACGGAGTCGCCTGAAGGCAAACGCAGACTACGGAACGTGGCTAAAACCTGCATGAAATACGGCCAACGCGTGCAGAATAGCGTCTTTGAATGTTCGGTGTCACCGTCTGACTATCTGATTTTGAAACATGATTTGGCGGAAATAATGGACGAATCGCAAGATAGCCTGCGTTACTACAATTTAGGGGCGAAGTATTCTTCGAAGATTGAGCATCGCGGAAGACAGCGGCACCTGCCAATCGATGACGTGATGATGCTCTAATGTCGGTTCGTGTGACGGTTTTCCATGATGACTGGGCAATGCAAAACCTTACTGTGATGAAGACCAAGGTGGATAAAACGAGGTAGGACAGTATAGGACGATACGATTAAAATCGTGGCTGAGCATCGATGCTTGATGCTGCAGCCATGTGACCAGCGCGAACTCTGAGTTCTCATGAAATACTTGTTCTTTCGCACTGAGATTAATGAATGCTTGGAGACTGATTATGTTCTCCTCGTCGTTTGATAACTCAAAAGTGGATGGTCTGTTGATGTTTTTGGTTCGAGAATTTGTGTATTGAGCGATGTACATGGATTTTCGCGATAAAATCAGTTTTGAGAACAGACGGAGCTTCCGTATTATGGAATGCTATGCCCATTCTCGCGGTCGCACCCCACTGGGGTGCGTGGATTGAAATTATCCTTCCAGAACAGCCCCCACGTTGGCGCGTCAGTCGCACCCCACTGGGGTGCGTGGATTGAAATTGCTCGCCTGAAGTCAAGTCGGCGCTTGACGTTCGTCGCACCCCACTGGGGTGCGTGGATTGAAATGCGTATGCATCTGGTAATAGCCATGATGCTGATACGTCGCACCCCACTGGGGTGCGTGGATTGAAATAACGATTTGCGGAATACCCCGCTGGAATCGTATACGTCGCACCCCACTGGGGTGCGTGGATTGAAATTGGGACACGTTTTATCTCGAAATGAGCGGTTTGCGTCGCACCCCACTGGGGTGCGTGGATTGAAATGCACTATTCGACGGATGCCCCACATGCAAGCGGCAGTCGCACCCCACTGGGGTGCGTGGATTGAAATCTCCGCCACTCGGCTGAAACGGCGGTGGCGTGAGTCGCACCCCACTGGGGTGCGTGGATTGAAATACCCGGCTTACATCTAAGGAGGTGCCGGATGGTCGCACCCCACTGGGGTGCGTGGATTGAAATCACTGCGAAGGAGTATCCGAGTGAGCAAAACAGAGTCGCACCCCACTGGGGTGCGTGGATTGAAATCCGAGGAAATCAAACAGCAGGTCGAAGAATCACGTCGCACCCCACTGGGGTGCGTGGATTGAAATCACTCCTCATACACCATCGGAGCGGAAAGCAGAGTCGCACCCCACTGGGGTGCGTGGATTGAAATATCATCGAGCTTACGCCACTGCTGACGGCACTGGTGTCGCACCCCACTGGGGTGCGTGGATTGAAATCTTACTGAGTGCGAACGCCTGTCGGGCGGTGTGCGGTCGCACCCCACTGGGGTGCGTGGATTGAAATATCTGCATGGTACGCATGATGTCCACGAGCTCAGTCGCACCCCACTGGGGTGCGTGGATTGAAATAAGGTCGGATTCGATCTGCGCACGTCCCACCTTCGGTCGCACCCCACTGGGGTGCGTGGATTGAAATCAACATGAGAGTCTGCATGTCGAACATGAGATTAGTCGCACCCCACTGGGGTGCGTGGATTGAAATATCGTACCACGTCAGGCGAAACCGCCACCAGCCGTCGCACCCCACTGGGGTGCGTGGATTGAAATATACGACACGCCGTGCAAGTTTGACGTGTTGTGTGGTCGCACCCCACTGGGGTGCGTGGATTGAAATAGAAAACGATTGATCTCCTCACGCCACTGCCTCAGTCGCACCCCACTGGGGTGCGTGGATTGAAATAAATCGGGACGGGTGATGAGCGTGCTCGGCCTCATGTCGCACCCCACTGGGGTGCGTGGATTGAAATCAGGCATGGAGGACAGCGACGAGCTCACGAACCCGTCGCACCCCACTGGGGTGCGTGGATTGAAATCGATAATGGGAACGACGGTCAATTGGTAGCGGGGCGTCGCACCCCACTGGGGTGCGTGGATTGAAATTTCGTCTCCGATGGCCTGAAATACGTGCCCTTGGACCGTCGCACCCCACTGGGGTGCGTGGATTGAAATCTCGACGGCCTGAAAAGCATGTGGAACAACGTGACGTCGCACCCCACTGGGGTGCGTGGATTGAAATGCGACCGTGTTCGAGGGGGGAATCATGCCGCTGGGTCGCACCCCACTGGGGTGCGTGGATTGAAATCCCGTCAAGACCGATACCGCGACCACGTGGGCGGAGTCGCACCCCACTGGGGTGCGTGGATTGAAATTGCACCAGTCCGTCGAACAATGTCGTCGCCGTGGTCGCACCCCACTGGGGTGCGTGGATTGAAATCTCAGGCTCCTGATTTTCCCGATGGAGGTGGTTGGTCGCACCCCACTGGGGTGCGTGGATTGAAATTCTCCTTGCCGCGAGGGGAACTCCTCTTTTGACCGTCGCACCCCACTGGGGTGCGTGGATTGAAATATGTTTTGAGCGTGTAGGTTTCTTGCTGTTTTTTGTCGCACCCCACTGGGGTGCGTGGATTGAAATTCGACCGCGTCCACGGGGTTGCTGCGGATGATGCCGTCGCACCCCACTGGGGTGCGTGGATTGAAATCGAATTTATGCCACGGGTCCACGAGACAGCGTGCGTCGCACCCCACTGGGGTGCGTGGATTGAAATAACGATATGCGGGCTACCCCGTTGGAATCGTATACGTCGCACCCCACTGGGGTGCGTGGATTGAAATTGTTGCATGGTCCTGACAATGTCAACAAGTTCACGTCGCACCCCACTGGGGTGCGTGGATTGAAATGGTAACAAGAACATGCGCACCGGCCAGAAGGAGGGTCGCACCCCACTGGGGTGCGTGGATTGAAATAGCGTGGTGGCTTTGTCAACTGTTTCCGCGCCCAAGTCGCACCCCACTGGGGTGCGTGGATTGAAATTGTTGCATAATCTCGAAAACGCGGAATACGCACGCGTCGCACCCCACTGGGGTGCGTGGATTGAAATCATGTCCACGTTGATGATGGCGCTTCGGTATTCGTCGCACCCCACTGGGGTGCGTGGATTGAAATGGTGTCTCCGAAACGGTCTTGCCCACATTTTGCCCACGTCGCACCCCACTGGGGTGCGTGGATTGAAATGGCTCGGAACGTGGCATAAGCCACGCGCGTATGAGTCGCACCCCACTGGGGTGCGTGGATTGAAATGTACTGGGTTACATGTTGCGATAAGTTTTACAAACCGTCGCACCCCACTGGGGTGCGTGGATTGAAATCTGATCCCATTGCACGTGGTCGTATTTCGTGGGAGGTCGCACCCCACTGGGGTGCGTGGATTGAAATCTTGACGGTCAGTTGGGCGATGGCGATGGCCGAGTCGCACCCCACTGGGGTGCGTGGATTGAAATCCGAACTGTGGAGCGCCAACATCCTGCTGGAACGTCGCACCCCACTGGGGTGCGTGGATTGAAATATACGGCATCGAATACGCGGACGAAAAGCTCGCGTCGCACCCCACTGGGGTGCGTGGATTGAAATATATATGGAAGGAAAAACAAATGGATGACGAAAGTCGCACCCCACTGGGGTGCGTGGATTGAAATTCGATTTGCAGGAGCTGCACGCCGAGCGTGGTGGTCGCACCCCACTGGGGTGCGTGGATTGAAATTTCATCAGGCAGAATATCGGCAACACCCCAATTGAGTCGCACCCCACTGGGGTGCGTGGATTGAAATCCTGATTTTAACGCGCCGAACGGTATCCCCGTGACAGTCGCACCCCACTGGGGTGCGTGGATTGAAATCTTGAGGTATTTCGCAAATCTTGTGTTGAGTATAGTCGCACCCCACTGGGGTGCGTGGATTGAAATGAAGTTGAAGACTGTGGCGGCACCACTCGTTACGTCGCACCCCACTGGGGTGCGTGGATTGAAATGGTCTGAACCGTTTTATCGCGCAGATTATGGAGACGTCGCACCCCACTGGGGTGCGTGGATTGAAATACGACCGACACGGGTACCAGCATCACGGTCGTGAGTCGCACCCCACTGGGGTGCGTGGATTGAAATATAAACGTATGATGCATGGACGTAACGTCAAGCGAGTCGCACCCCACTGGGGTGCGTGGATTGAAATAAGTGCGAGAAAAATCAGGCGTACATTGCGCCGCGGTCGCACCCCACTGGGGTGCGTGGATTGAAATAGCGCCCTAGGCACTGCGGCGACACTGCCCGATGCGTCGCACCCCACTGGGGTGCGTGGATTGAAATAACGACGTGGCGCTGTTGCGCGCGTTGAACATGCGGTCGCACCCCACTGGGGTGCGTGGATTGAAATGCTCCCGTCGTCGTGGGAGATACGGGCTTGTATGCCGTCGCACCCCACTGGGGTGCGTGGATTGAAATAGCCCATCGTCGCGCGTGATGTTGCGCACGTCCAGTCGCACCCCACTGGGGTGCGTGGATTGAAATCAGCGTACCGACGCGGAACCGACCATCGACCGGATGTCGCACCCCACTGGGGTGCGTGGATTGAAATCACGCGCCTAGTTTTCGGTCATCCGTTTCGATGCCCGTCGCACCCCACTGGGGTGCGTGGATTGAAATAACCCGTCCATCATCGCATCCATTGCCGTCAATGGTCGCACCCCACTGGGGTGCGTGGATTGAAATTTTATCAAACCGTCAAAAACGATGGCTGATAAACAAGTCGCACCCCACTGGGGTGCGTGGATTGAAATAACACGCCCGCCCGCATCGAACTCCCGTTTAACGAGTCGCACCCCACTGGGGTGCGTGGATTGAAATATTCAACACGCCGAATACGTCAACGCCCATTGCACGGTCGCACCCCACTGGGGTGCGTGGATTGAAATCGAGCGGGGTATGGTGCAGATTTACACCGCCAAGTCGCACCCCACTGGGGTGCGTGGATTGAAATCACACACATTGTGAATCTCCCTTGAATTGATGAAGTCGCACCCCACTGGGGTGCGTGGATTGAAATATCCATGGCCTTTAATGACCGAATAACCGACAAAAGGTCGCACCCCACTGGGGTGCGTGGATTGAAATACGTGAAACACAACAGGAATGGTTTGACAAGCTGGTCGCACCCCACTGGGGTGCGTGGATTGAAATATTGTAGATCGGATAACAGTCGGAGGACAAATGGTCGCACCCCACTGGGGTGCGTGGATTGAAATAATGGCGATGACCGACTATATCGACGGGGATTACGGTCGCACCCCACTGGGGTGCGTGGATTGAAATGTGTACAGCGCGGTGGCCGTTACCGGAATAGTGGGTCGCACCCCACTGGGGTGCGTGGATTGAAATTCCGCCGACGCCGTGGTCATCAATCCGGCGGACTGTCGCACCCCACTGGGGTGCGTGGATTGAAATCCCGCATGACCTCTCTCCTGTCGGCATGCGGGGAGGTCGCACCCCACTGGGGTGCGTGGATTGAAATTTAATGTGAACGCATATCCGGCGTTATTGAAATCGTCGCACCCCACTGGGGTGCGTGGATTGAAATATCCAGCGTGTCGAATACGTCAACGCCCATTGCGTCGCACCCCACTGGGGTGCGTGGATTGAAATAGACTGTTCCACGACGACTGCGACTGCCAGATCGGTCGCGCCCCACTGGGGTGCGTGGATTGAAATCACAGGCGGAAGCGTATCTGGTTTACGTCGCTGGGTCGCACCCCACTGGGGTGCGTGGA
>OLOW01000073.1_pt1 | contig 50324 bp, 50 predicted proteins | sample 1672801 | NCBI WGS metagenome assembly OLOW01 (sample SAMEA3136725, study PRJEB25190) | human gut metagenome | biome: human gut; feature: human-associated habitat; material: faeces | place: Austria | collected 2013 | reverse complement strand
CAGCACCAGTAATCATGTTTTTAACATAGTCTGCGTGTCCTGGACAGTCAACGTGTGCATAGTGTCTCTTTTCTGTTTGGTATTCAACATGTGAAGTGTTGATTGTAATACCTCTTTCTCTTTCCTCTGGAGCTTTATCGATATTTGCATAATCCATGAATTCAGCTCCACCTTTAGCAGCTAATACTTTTGTAATAGCAGCTGTTAATGTTGTTTTACCATGGTCAACGTGGCCGATAGTACCAATGTTAACGTGTGGTTTTGAACGATCAAATTTAGCTTTTGCCATAATAATTTCCTCTCTTTCTTAATTTACATATTCTATTTTATCATATTATTATTATTTTTCAAGTATTTTTACTAATTTCCACCATTTTTTTTGATGATTTCATCAGCAATTGATTTTGGAACTTCTTCGTAATGATCTAGTTCCATTACATAGTTACCTCTACCTTGAGTAGAACTTCTTAAACTTGTTGCATAACCGAACATTTCAGCTAGTGGTACCATTGCAGTAAATGCAATAGCGTTTCCTCTAGCTTCTTGGCCTTGTGGTTTACCACGTCTTGCAGTTAAGTCGCCAATTACAGCACCAGTGTATTCATCTGGAGCAGTAACTACTACTTTCATTATTGGTTCAAGTAATACTGGTTTACATTTGTTTCTCATTTCTTTAACTGCAAGTGAAGCAGCTATTTTAAATGCCATTTCTGATGAGTCTACATCGTGGTATGATCCATCAAATAATGTAGCTTTGATATCGATTACTGGGTAACCTGCAATCATACCATTTTCCAATGCTGCTTCCAAACCTTCTTGAGTTGGTTTGATATATTCTCTAGGTACGCTACCTCCAACGATAGCATCAACGAATTCAAATCCTTTCCCTTCGTTTGGTTCGAATTTGATCCATACGTGACCATATTGTCCACGACCACCTGACTGACGGATATATTTTCCTTCACAATCAGCAGCCTGACGAATTGTTTCACGGTAAGCAACTTGTGGTTGTCCAACATTTGCTTCAACTTTAAATTCACGACGTAAACGGTCAACAATGATATCCAAGTGAAGTTCACCTACACCGGCAATGATTGTTTGTCCTGTTTCTTCGTTTGTATATGTTTTGAAAGTAGGGTCTTCTTCTGCAAGTTTTGCAAGAGCCAATCCCATTTTGTCTTGGTCAGCTTTAGTTTTTGGTTCCAAAGACAATTCGATTACTGGTTCAGGGAATTCCATAGATTCAAGGATGATTGGATGATCTTCATCACACAATGTATCACCTGTTGTAGTAACCTTTAAGCCAACAGCAGCAGCGATATCACCTGAATAAACTTCAGTGATTTCTTTACGTGCATTGGCGTGCATCTGAACGATACGTCCGAAACGTTCTTTTTTATCTTTAGTTGAGTTTAATACATAGCTTCCTGCTGTAGCAGTACCTGAATAAACACGGAAGAAAGATAATTTTCCAACGAATGGGTCTGTAGCGATTTTAAATGCTAATGCTGAGAATGGTTGATCATCACCAGGGTGACGAACATCTGGTTCTCCATCTAATGTAGTACCCTTAATTGAAGGTACATCTAATGGACTTGGTAAGTAATCTACTACTGCATCCAATACTAATTGAACACCTTTGTTCTTATATGCAGATCCACATAATACTGGGAAGAAGTCACCATTACATACAGCAATACGTAATACACGTTTGATTTCTTCGATTGAAGGTTCTTCACCTTCTAATACTTGCATCATGAAATCTTCATCATAATCTGCTAAATAATCTAATAATTTAGCACGGTATTCTTCCATAAGATCTACCATATCTTCTGGAACTGGGATTTCAGTAATTACACGACCGAAATCTCCACTGAAGCTATAAGCTTTTCTCTTGATAATATCAATGATAGCTTCGAAGTCTGATTCAGCACCAATTGGTAACTGAATTGGACAAGATTTAGCTCCTAAACGATCGATGATTGTATTGCATGACATTAAGAAGTCAGCACCTGTAGCATCCATTTTGTTACAGAATACAATACGTGGAACGTTATATTCAGTAGCTTGACGCCAAACTGTTTCAGTCTGAGGTTCTACACCTGCTTTGGCATCTAATACTGTTACGGCACCATCTAATACACGTAAACTACGTTCAACCTCTACTGTAAAGTCTACGTGGCCTGGTGTATCGATGATATTGATACGGCATTCTTTACCAGTTCCGTCTGTCTTTTTCCAGTGAGCTGTTGTAGCAGCAGAAGTGATAGTGATACCACGTTCTTGTTCTTGCTCCATCCAGTCCATTGTACTAGCTCCATCGTGTGTTTCACCAATCTTGTGGTTTACACCAGAGTAGTAAAGAATACGTTCTGTTGTTGTTGTTTTTCCGGCATCGATGTGAGCCATGATACCGATGTTACGAGTTTCGTGTAAAGCATATTCTCTAGCCATATTTCTTTACTCCTTCTCTTACCAACGGTAGTGAGCATAAGCCTTGTTAGCTTCTGCCATTTTGTGAGTGTCTTCACGTTTTTTAACACTGGCACCAGTTCCATTAGAAGCATCGATAATTTCAGCTGCTAATCTCTGTTCCATTGTTTTTTCGTTACGTAAACGTGCGTAGTTTACGATCCAACGAAGTCCTAAAGTCAAACGACGTTCGTCGCTTACTTCAACTGGTACTTGGTAGTTGGCTCCACCTACACGTCTAACTTTCAATTCCAATTGAGGCATAACGTTTTCTAAAGCTTGTTCGAAAACCTCCATTGGTGCTTTTCCTGTTTTTACTTCTACGATTTCAAACGCGTTGTACAAAATTGTTTGTGCAACCCCTTTTTTACCATCAATCATGATTTTGTTGATCAAACGAGTAACCAACTTAGAGTTATAAATTGGGTCGACTAGTACGTCACGTTTCGCAATGTGTCCTTTTCTAGGCATCTAATTTCCTCCTTTCACGATTGATCTATTTCTTAGGTCTTTTTGTTCCATATAATGAACGAGATTGTTTACGGTCATTTACACCAGCACAGTCCAAAGTTCCACGAACGATGTGGTAACGAACACCTGGTAAGTCTTTAACACGTCCACCACGAATCAATACAACACTGTGTTCCTGTAAGTTGTGTCCGATACCTGGAATGTAAGCTGTAACTTCCATACCATTACTTAAACGAACACGCGCATATTTACGAAGTGCTGAGTTTGGTTTCTTAGGTGTCATAGTACCAACACGAGTACAAACTCCACGTTTTTGTGGACTTGATTGGTTTGTTGGTTTAGACTGCAATGAGTTGTAACCACGGTTCAAAGCTGGAGACTTTGAAACGTTTTGACTGGCCTTACGACCTTTACGAATCAACTGGTTGATTGTAGGCATAAGATCCTCCTTTCAAAATTTTCAATTTCCAAGCAAACGAAGCCGGGTGGGTCTTGCCCATCCATTAAATATAGGCTCTTTTCAGAACCTATTTTCGCATGCAATACTAAGATACAGTATTCGGCATGATTTGTCAATTCTTTTTTGTTGATTTTTTATAAAAATTTTTTTCGCATTCTCCATTCATTAAAGTATAATATAGACAAGAATAGAGGTATGTTTATGAAACACAAAATTGTATTTTTCGACATGGACGGAACACTTTACCAAACCGAAAATGACGTTATTCAAGAAAGCGCATTAGACGCTATACAGACACTAAAAGATAAAGGATATATTGTCTGTGCGGCAACTGGCCGTCCCTTAAATCAAATGAAACTTATATTACAACGCGTTCAATTTGATTATTATGTATTGATTAACGGAAGCTACATTCTAGACAAAGATTTTCAAGAAATCGGAAGCTATCCAATCTTACAAGATAATGTGAATGACTTAGTCAATTTCAGCAAAAAACATGAAACAGGTCTAATGTTTCACTTTGGAGATGCCACATACATTTACAACAACTTTTACCCAATGTATTACTTTTGTAAATACTGCAACGTACTAGATTCACTATTCTACGACCCTAGTCAGTCCTATCATTTAAGACACAAAGCCTTTAATGCCGTAGTTCTTACTAAAGATAAAAAATTAGTTGACCAATTTATGGAAGCTCATCCAAACCTAAGAAACGATTTAATTAACGTTAAAACCGATGGATTCTGCTTCGATATCTTCAATGCTGATAATGATAAATCAAAAGGCATTGAAATGATTCTTGAAAAAACAGGATTCTCATGGAAAGATACCATCTGTTTTGGAGATAGCACAAATGATATCCATATGTTAAAAAAAGCAGATATTGGTGTTGCGATGGGAAATGCGAGTGACTTTGTAAAAAGCTATGCTAATTTTACCACAACATCTACATACGATAACGGAATCTATAATGCAGTCACAAAAATATTAAAAGACGAATAAACATATATAAAAGGCATTATCGTAATTAGAATGATGTCTTTTTTAGTATCATAATAGCATCATTTAAGTACATACTCATTAAACAAAAAGAAAAAAAGCCTTTATCTAAAGACAAAGGCTTTAATAACAAATTAAGCTTAAATTACTTAATTTCTACAGTAGCTCCAGCAGCAACTAATTTTTCTTTAATTGATTCTGCTTCTTCTGGAGATACATTTTCTTTAATAGCAGCTGGAACACCATCTACTAATTTCTTAGCATCAACTAATCCTAAACCAGTGATTTCACGTACGGCTTTGATTACAGCAACTTTTGTTGCACCAACATCAGCCAATGTAACAGTTACTTCGCTAGGTCCTGCAGCTTCTTCAGCAGCAGCAGCTGGAGCAGCAACAGCAGCAGCAGCTACTACACCAAATTTTTCTTCGATTGCACTTACTAAGTCGTTTAATTCTAAAATTGTTGCTTCTTCTAAATAAGAAAGAATTTCTTCTTGAGTTAATTTAGCCATTTTATTTTCCTCCTATAATTAATTACGCAGCAGCTTCTTCAGTAGCTGGTGCTTCTTCTGTTTTTACAGATCCGTTTTCTTTAGCTTCTGCCAATGCTTTAACAGTCATAGCAAATTTGATAACTGGAGCATTTAAGCAAGATGCGAATTTAGCCAACATACCTTCTTTGTTAGGTAATGCAGACAATTTTTGGATAGTAGCTTCATCTACCATAGCTCCATCCACGATACCAGTTTTTAATACCAATGCTTCATGTTTTTTAGCAAATTTAGCTAATACACGAGCAGGAGCAACTGGATCTTTACCAAATGCCAATGCGTTAGGTCCAACTAAAGTTTTTGCGAAATCTTCGTGACCTAATTTTTCAGCTGCACGACGAGCAATTGCGTTACGGTAAACTTTGAATTCAACGTCTTCTTCACGCAAAGCACGACGAAGTTCTGTTACTTCCTTTACTGATAATCCACGGTATTCTACTAATACAACACTACTAGCAGCTTCCATTTTTTCAGATAAGGCGATAACATCAGCTTCCTTTTGTGCAAGGATGTCTTTGTTCATTCGATCCACCTCTTCTTTCATCTATTGTAACAATATTCAAAAGAAAAGCCCGCATCAAAGACGGGCTAATTGTGCAAAGTCAATGCATCATACCCTCGGTAACATTATTAAGCATACGCCGTTACTGTCTTTGGAATATTGATAACAACCTGTAGTTTAATTTATTTTACTAGATTTGTCAATTACTTAACGATTTCAACGTGGATTCCAGGACCCATTGTTGTTGAAACAACTAAGTTTTTCATGTATGCACCTTTTACAGTTGCAGGACGAGCCTTAGCAATTGTGTTGAAGATTGCATTGAAGTTTTCAACTAAAGCTTCATCAGCAAAACTTGTTTTACCGATAGCTAAGTTGATGTTTCCTTCTTTGTCTACACGGTAAGTAACTTTACCTTTTTTAATTTCATCAATAGCCTTAGCAACATCCATTGTTACTGTACCAGTCTTAGGGTTTGGCATTAATCCTTTAGGACCTAAAACACGTCCTAAACGTCCTAATTGACCCATCATATCTGGAGTAGCTACTAATACGTCAAAATCGAACCAACCTTTAGAGATTTTTTCGATAATATCTGCACCACCAACGAAATCAGCACCAGCAGCCTGAGCTTCTTTTTCTTTTTCACCTTGTGCAACTACACAAACGCGTTGTGTTTTACCAGTTCCATTAGGTAATACCATTGCCCCACGAATTTGTTGATCAGCGTGACGAGGGTCTACGTTTAAACGGAAACTTACTTCAACACTTGCGTCGAATTTTGTTTTACTAGTTTCTTTAGCTAATTTAACAGCTTCTTCAATTGAATAAGTTTTTGAACGATCAACCAATTTAGCTGCTTCAGCATATCTCTTACTTACTTTTGCCATTATTGATGTTCCTCCTATTCAAATCCTTCAACCTTGATACCCATGTTACGTGCAGTACCAGCAACAATACGCATTGCAGCTTCTACATCATTGGCATTCAAGTCTGGCATTTTGTACTCAGCAATTTCTTTTAATTGGTCAACTGTAATTGTACCAGCAACTACTTTTTGATCTCCACTTGCTTTTTGTACGTTTGCTGCTTTTTTCAACAAGTTAGCAGCAGGTGTTGTTTTCAATACGAAATCAAAACTCTTATCTTCATAAGCAGTAATGACAACCGGAACAATATCACCTTTACGGTCTTTTGTTGCATCATTGAAAGCTGTACAGAACTGAGGCATGTTGATACCAGCACTTGCTAATGCTGGACCTGGTTTAGCTCCACCAGCTTGGAACTGCAACTTACAAACTTTTGTAACTTTTTTCTTGCTCATAAGACGTTCCTCCTATATTTTGTCCTATGCTGTGGTAATACGAACAGTTACGCATTCTCCCACGCATGCCTTTTTACTATACACCACTATAATCTGTGATGCAAGACCATTTAAAAAAAATTAGAGAAAATCATTAATTCTTTCTAATCGTTCACATCCTCCTTCATACGAAGAATTGATTTTTTAAACTTATCCATCTTCTTCTGCACTCTTTCATCATCATGATCATATACTTTACTTCTCAAATCCGAACGGAATTCATAAATATCCGAACTTGCATCACTCCACACATCGTAATCTTCCGTATCATATGCATCTTTAATAATTCCATCATAATAGATATCATACATATCCTTACCCGCATCTTCATATATATTCATAGATTCCGCTCAAATCTTTGTATTTCACTTTATATGATACATCCTCATTCATAATCAATTCAGCATACTTATAAGCATATTCCCTCAATCGAATGGACAGCGACTCTGTCTGTTTTAAAGCATCATCATAATACGATTTTACCTTATCTACTTTTTTCGTATATACATCAAAATCCGTTATTTTTTCACTCAAAGCATCCCTTTCACTCTCTAACTTTGCCTTTGTGGCCTCAACATCCTTGATTGCCATTTCCTCTATTTCATCTATCGTAGAAGCAGATACCTCAATTACATTCACTTTTCGTTCTGCATCATTTTTGTCAACAGGTGTACTTGTACAACCTCTAAGAATCAAACACAATCCTAAATACACTAACTTTTTCATTATTATTCACTCTTCTTTCCAAACTCATCTATTACATCTTCTAAACAACAAGGTAACTCTCCAATTATCTGAACTATATTCAATAAATTTTTTTCGCTTTGTAAATCCTCACATTTCTTATCCAACTCGCCCAACTTTCTTTGGCTCAGTTCCTTTAAATTTTCCTCACTCAAAATTTCTTTAACTTCATCCAAACTAAACCCTAAACTCGCCAACATTCTTATATCCCATAATTATCTCAACCCTTCTTCATCAAACTCTCCATCTTTTCCTTCTTCATTCTTTGAAATCACTCCCTTCTTTTCATATCTACGAATCATATTTCTTGTGATTCCCATATGTTCTTCGATTCACTTCACCTTATACTTCATTGCACAATACTCCTTTTTTCAATTTACAGCCTTGTTCTTAGAACAACGCAAGCCAAAAAAGTTATTTCTTCGATCCTTCTTCCAAACTTTTTTGCCATAAGAGAGCTTGTAAATTTCGCGAATCAAAAAAAAAGCGATACACCGACCGCATTGAGTTTAAAGAATAATAATGTTAATATATCCACATGAACTTAAATACATGGATAGAAGAAAAATTTAACGCAACAAACTACACACTCGAAAAAACAGATAAAGGCATTAGTAACCACAACTATTTATTAACAATCAACGACAATAAATATATGGTACGCGTACCAAAGAAGAATCATGAATCTCTTGGTTTGCAGCATGAACACGAAAAGGAGATTTTGCCACTTGTTTCTGATTTAGATGTACCTGTTATTTTATTCGATGAAAAATCAGGTATCAAAGTAACAACTTATATTGAAGATGTAGAAACATTTGATGAATGTAAAGACAAAGACAAATTCGCAAGATGTGCAAATTTAATGAAATCTCTTCATACTAAAAAAGCTCCTTTGTTTATTTTCAACCCTTTTGGAAAGATTGAATTCTATAAATCTCAAATCAAAGAATGTATCGTATCTTTTCCAAATGAAGAAAACTTTTTAGAAGCATTAAAAAAAGAATATAAACCAAACACACTATGCCATAACGACTTTGTGCAAGGAAATATTCTTTACAGTGATACAAAAGACTATTTGATTGACTATGAATATGCCGCAAAAAACGATTATCGCTTTGATATCGCCAGCTTCTTTTCAGAAAACAACATCCATTATATTGATCAAAGAGACCAATTCTATCAAGCCTATTTTGATGGAGACATCGACCCAATGATTGATGTTCAAGTGCAAGCATTTGAAAGAATGGAAGACATCCTTTGGGGATATTGGGCAAATATGCTTTATGAACAAAGAGGCGAACAAATCTATTTTGACATCGCAAAAGACAAAGAAAAACATTACAGAGGCTAAATAGTCTCTGTTTTTTCATCTATATCCATAAATTCTTCTTCCGATAAAGAAACCGTTAAATACGTATCATCACCAATGATTTGTTTTGCCCCTTTATCATTACACAATTGTTTTGCCCTATCATAATACATTTTTGGGAGCAACATAGGATTACATAAAATGCCATTATACTCACAAATCACGATATGTTTTCCATCTTGAATTGAAACCATTTCCTTTAACGTATCGAATTTTAAACATGGCATATCCGCAACCATCAGTATGCATGCATTATTTTGACAAGCGCCCACACCTAACGCGATAGAATGCCCTTGCCCATATTCAGGATGATCATTCATAACAACATGATATCCTAATGACTCAGCCATTTCTTTTATCTTTTCATATTGTGTGACTACTATCACATCTAAAAAAGCACTTGCCTTATCAAAAGCATATTCAATAAGTTTCTTACCATGAAATTCGTACAAAAGTTTATTTGAAACAAAGCGTCTGGAAAAACCAGACGCTAAGATAATCAAAGAAATATTATTCATCTTCTTTTCCTAATAACACTTTTTCAGCAGTAATAGGCAAAGTACGAACCTGCACTCCCGTCGCATGTTTTATAGCACTAGCAATTGCACTAGTTGGTGTATTAATAACAACTTCACCAATGGATTTAGCACCAAATGGACCATTGTCTTCATAACTGCTTTCAAATTCAACGCGAACGCTTGGAACATCCACTCTTGTTGGCAACTTATACTGCAAGAAGTTACGATTACGCATCTTACCCTCATTTGAGTACGTGATATCCTCACTCAAAGCCATACCAATACCTTGTACAATACCACCTTCAGCTTGTACTCTGGCAAGATTTGGATTGATAACTGTACCACAATCAACTACAGAAACATAATCATGAACCTTGATTTCACCCGTTAACTTATCTACATCTACTTCGGCAATACCAACCATAAATGGAGGTGGACTTGTAGGTGACATGTGGGAGTCACTGGCAATCAACGCTTTGGCGATACCACCATTGAAACATGTATCCGCAAAATCAGCCAAACTCATTTCATGCGTATGATCTAATGTATAGATTTTCTTACCATCAAATTCAATATCTTCTTTATCCACATCAAAGAATCCGGCTGCCGCTTCTAAAATAGAATTTCTTAACTTTTCACAAGCCTTTACTACAGCCATACCCGTTACATACGTTGTACTTGATGCATAAGAACCCGTATCATATGGTGCATGATCTGTATCCAATGAACTAGTGACAACTTGATCTACATCACAATCCATACATTCCGCAACCATTTGAGCAAGAATCGTATCGCATCCTGTACCCATATCTGTAGCACCGATACTTAATGTATAGAAACCATCATCCTGCAGTTTAATTTCAACAGAACCTACATCAAGACCCGAAATACCACTACCTTGCATAGATAAAGAAACACCTAAGCCACGAACAAAATCACCCATATCACGTCTTAAAGGTTTATTCTTGTAGTCAATCATTTCCATCGCTTTTTCTAAACAACGATCCAACGCACACGCATTCAATTCTTCATTATAATATTGCGATAACACTTCATTTTCACGTGTCATATTTTTAAAACGGATTTCACAAGGATCCATATTCAATTCATCAGCCAATTCATTAATAATGGATTCAACCGCAAACTGTCCCTGTGTAGCCCCATATCCTCTATAGGCACCTGCTCGCATTGTATTTGTATAAACTACATCATATGTAAAACGACTGGCTTTAACATGGTTATATAAAGGCAAAGATTTATGTCCTGCCAAACCAATTGTAGTTGGACCATGCTCTCCATAAGCTCCTTGATTTGATAATGTATATAAATCTATAGCTTCAATCGTACCATCTTTTGTAGCACCAATGCGAACATGCATCTTCATTTCATGTCTTGAGTTACTAGCCGCAAAAGTTTCTTCACGAGTATAAACAATCTTACTTGGCTTTTTAAGTTTCCATGTGACAAATGCCGTGAAGATTTCACAACAAGCCGTTTGTTTAGCCCCAAATCCTCCACCAATTCTTGGCTTGACCACATTGATTTTTGACTTTGGAATTTCTAAAGCATTACTTAAAATTCTTCGAACATGGAAAGGAATCTGTGTAGAACTTACACAATTTAAACGACCATATGTATCAATGTAACAATATGAACGCATAGTTTCCATCATTGCCTGGGCATTGGCCTTTGTATGATAATCTCTTTCTAAGACCACTTCACAATCCTTTAATACTGCATCCACATCACCAACAACACTTTCTCCGCTGCTGACAATATTACGCTTTACGTCATTACCAATCTCACAAAGACACTTATAATCATCTTCCTCATGAACCACAATTGCATTATCAATAGACTTTTCAAAATTTAACAACGGTTCTAATACTTCATAATCTACTTTGATAGCTTTCAAAGCACGATCTACACAATCCTCGTTAGTTCCCGCAACGATTGCGACTTCATCACCTACATAACGAACTACATTTTCTAAGATTCTACGATCATATGGACTTGGTTCAGGATAAGATTGTCCTGCAAGAGTAAAACGAGACGTTGGAACATCCTCATACGTATACACTGCTTCAATTCCAGGAATTCTTTTCGCAATGGAAGTATCAATACTTCTAATTTTTGCGTATGCATGTGGACTTCTTAAAAGCTTAATAATCAAACAATCCTTAGGTGCTAAATCATCACAATATACAGGTTGCCCTGTAACTAAAGCCATCGCATCCTTTTTGATGACACCTTTTCCTACACTATTCATGATTTTCACCTCGACTTAAATACGCCTTGATTGCACGCATCTGCGACATATATCCAGAACAACGGCATAAATTTCCGGCTAAATAAGCACGAATTTCATCATCACTTGGATTCACTAATTCTTTTTCCATTGCCAAAACATTCATAATAAATCCTGGCGAACAGAAACCACATTGTTCAGCGCCTTGTTTAGCCATAAACATACCGAATTCACCCGCTTCTTTTTGAAGTCCTTCAAGCGTCGTAATTTCATGACCATCGCATCGAACTGTCAATGTACTACAAGAAAGAATTGGCGTTCCATCTCTTAACACTGTACATAATCCACAGTTTGCGGTATCACACCCTCTTTTTACACTGTAACAACCACGGTCTCTTAGCCAGTCAAGCAATAAAGTTTGTGGCTGTACATCATCCTGAATCAATTTTCCATTCACTTTAATTTTAACCAACATAAGACTCTACCTTTCTCAATAACTTCTGAGTTAATCCCTCAACAAGTTTTTTTCTATATTCCTTGCTTCCGCGCATATTGTCTGCACAATATACATCTAAATCAATATGATCTAAATCACAATTATAAACTTTCGCAATGGCTGGTCTTGCACCAAAACAGAATCGGTAGTGGTCTGCATACTTTGTACAAGATGCATTTAAAACACTTAAATCCGTAGCACTCCTTCTTACAGAAACAAAGGCACTCAGCAAATTTGTCTTCTTCACATAAATATATTCCACAATATCCTTTTCATATGGAAGACTCACAAATTCTTCAAGTGAAATACGCCCATGTTTATGTGTTTGTACATCACACTCTAAACATAATAAGCTACAGATGACATCACTAAAACTAAAACGCGAATATATACTTCCTCCAACTGTTGCCAAGTTTCTTAATTGTACACCGACAATATCTTTTACAGCATCTCTAAATACATAACAAGTTGCCTCATTGAAAGCTTGATGCGTTTCTAATTGCCGCAAAGTTACCATAGCACCAATTTTGAATTCTGCATCATCTTCTTCAATTTGATCCAAGCCTAATTTGCTTAAATCAATAGCGGTCGGAATCTGAATGTCTTCCATCTTCAACCAGATCATACCGCCTAGAATCATATTCTTTTTATTTTTCGTTAGTAGCGCATACGCCTCATCTAAAGATTCTGGCGATGCATAATTCATTATTCTTAACATAATGGATACGCTCTCTTTCTTTACTAAAATTTTAACACAAAAAGAAAGTGTTAAACACAATGTTTAACACCGATTTGTTAGTCTTTTTTACCAGGCAAAATTAAATTTAATACGGTTGCGATCACAAACGTCATAATAATTCCGTTTTGTGCAAAAATATTTCCAACCCAACTTGGTAATTGTGCTAGAACTGTAGGTACTTGTCCAATACCAATTCCAAGACCGATTGCCAAGGCAATAATCAAAGTGTTTCTTTCATTGAATTCAACACGCATCAATGATTGAATACCACTTACCAAAATACTCGCAAACATAATAACGGCAGCTCCACCAAGTACAGATTGAGGCATAACCGCAAATAAAGCACTTAATTTTGGGCAGAAACCGCAAAGAATCAAGAAGATAGCTCCTGTCATAATTGTAAAACGGTTAACAACTTTAGTCACTGAAACCAAACCAACATTTTGAGAGAATGAAGTATTTGGCAAAACTCCAAACAATGAGGCAACAACAGAACCTAAACCATCTGCCAAAACGCCGCCTTGTAATTCTTCAGAAGTTGCTTCACGATCTAAACCACCATTTGTGATACCAGAAACATCTCCGACTGTTTCAACTGTTGTCGCAATAAACATAATTCCCATCGCAATAATTACTTCCAAATTAAATTCCATCTTCACTGGCATAAAAGTTGGAAGTGCAATCCAAGAAGCGGTTTGAACTTGCGTAAAATCAACCATTCCTAACACAATGGCCAAGATATATCCGGCAATAATACCGATCAAAATCGAAGCATTATTCACAAAACCTTTAATTTGTTTGGCGATAATAATTACCAAAATAACAAATGAACCAACCAATAAATGTTTAGGATCCCCAAAATCAACAGCACCACTACCTCCACCAAAATAATTGATACCAACAGGAAGTAATGATAAACCAATGGAAATGATAACTAAGCTAGTAACAACTGGTGGGAATAATTTTCTTAATGGTTTGATGAAGAAACCTAACACCATCTCAAATAAACCACCAATTAAACTTGCTCCCATCAATGCACCATAACCATATAGAGCACCCATTGCTTTGGCAGTTCCAATAAATCCTGAACTAGTACCCATAACGATTGGAAGTTTAGCTCCCACTTTCCACACTGGATATAACTGAACTAAAGTAACAGCTCCTGCAATAAACATCGCATTTTGAATCAATGCAGATTTTAAATCCGGTGATAATCCAAGCATTCCTGCAATAATCAATAATGGACTGATATTTCCAAGAAACATCGCCAATACGTGTTGGATTCCTAAAGGCAATGCCTCTTTTAAAGGTACAACACCATCAAGTTCATATATCGAACCTTTTTTCACATCTTCTTTTCTCATTCTTTTCCTCCGAAAATAAAAAAGTCTCGTACAAAAACGAGAATCAACGCGACACAATAAAAAAGTAGGTTGATTCATAGTCCCTGAATTTACGGTTTAGGGGTAGAAACATCGACACCGTATTAGTCGATATATACGAAACACGTTAGGATTATATCATTAATTAAACAAAAAAAATAGGACAAATCGTCCTATTTCAGATTGTTGACAAAAGCCTATACCTTTTCGTAAGGAAATAGGCTTTTTATTGTATATAGGCAATTTTCGAAATAAAATTGTCTTTTTTGTATATTTTGAAGGATATATTGAATTTTTTGATGGCTTTCTTCTATATTTTCCTCTCCAAAGGAACATTTTCTTCAGATTATGGCACGCAAAAATCAACCAAGCATTCTGTTGGTTTTTCTACAAGCCTTTTAACCTTGTGAAACGTTGTCCATTGTTTTCTTTACAGTCCGCAAATACTCGTTCAATGGTTTCTTTTCTCTGTGGATAAATTTATTTCCATTCCATAGTATGACGGATCTCATCGGCACATTCTCTAAACTCTTCCCATAGGTGTCGTTCGATAACTTTTGTCATGTTCTTACTCTTTGTACATTTGTTTCTAAGAGGACAATCCTTGCAGTCTTTTGGATCAGATTTATATTGTCTGTATCCATTTCTTGTAGTAGTTGTATACATAAGGATCTTATCATTTGGACATAGATAACGGTCGTATTCTTCATCCTGTACATATTCTGTATATACCATTGAATCAAAGGCCTCTTTACCTATACGTTCTCTATCCTCGTTGATTTCAACCAACAGATCATCTTCGTATTTCTTTTTGAGGATCTCTACTTCTTTTTTGACACTTTTTCTTTTATTGGCATTTGCCTTCTGATGCGTACTGTCTCCAAATACCGTTGTGAAATCGACAAAGCCATAATCAACGGCCTGTTCTAAGATTTCCATAAATATCTCTTCAAATATAGTTGAGTCTTTATATCTGCGAATATAGTTCTGAGACCATGTAGAAAAGTTTGGAATCTTCTCATCAATACTTAATCCAAGAAACCAGCGATATGCCAAATTGACTTCGATCTCCTGACATGTCTTGCGCATAGAATTGATTCCAAACACGATATTTATGATAAGCATTTTAAAAAGACTGTCGACAGTCACTTTGTCAACAGTCTGAAATAGGACAAATCGTCCTATTTCCATAATTTTTCAGGATATACACCATCTTCAATTAATTGTTTAAAGGCATTTTGTACATATTCCTTATCTTCAGCATATGTTACACCAAACCATTTATCATTCGTTTCAAGTACCTTCACATTGATACGATTTTCTCTCAATAATTCAGCCACAATATTTGGAAGCAAATATTCCTTCTTCATCGGATTATCTGAAATGTTTGATAAGAACGTACTAAAATTCTTTTCTAAATAGTCTAAGAAATCTGGATACCCAGCCCACATATTCATAGAAACATTACTTTCTGGTTTTGCCCAAGCCTCTACTTCCGGATTATCACATACGATTTTATCCCCTTCAGCCTTGATTCCAGTTGTTTCATAAACTTCTTTTAATAAATTATTATCATCCACTTTACATACACCACGAGTTACAGTTCCATTCTCACTTAAAGTGTTCTTTAAAATGAATCCAGCCATGCCCATGTCAAATTCTTTTCCCATTTTCGCATGTTCAACCAGGAAATCATGTAACTTCACAAATGCTTCTTTTCCATAATAATCATCCGCATTAATAATCACATATGGTGTATCTACAACACTTTTCGCACATAGTACAGCCTGCCCTGTTCCCCAAGGTTTTGTACGTCCTTCAGGACAAGTAAATCCTTCTGGTAAATCATTAATATCTTGGAATACATATTCTACATCCATATAATTTTGGATACGATTTCCAATCACTTCTTTAAATTCCTTTTCAATATCCTTACGAATAATAAACACGACTTTATCAAAGCCAGCCTCTTTGGCATCATAAATTGAGTAATCCATAATGATTTCACCATTTGGCCCCATTTTAGCTAACTGTTTGATTCCACCACCAAAACGAGAACCAATTCCAGCCGCCATAATAATTAATGTTGTTTTCATATTATCAAAAACTCTCCTTGTCAATCCGTATATCCATTATACTAAAATGCATACACCTTCACAAGTTAACTATAGTTTAGATACGAAACAAACACCAAATGCATTTGGTCCAATATGAACTCCAATTGTTGAACCAATACGAACACGATTCACATCTAAATCCAGTTTTGATTCTAATTTTTCAACATTCTCTAAACCATATGAATACAATGTATAAACTGGATACAATGTATCAACAATATCTGACTGCATCTTTTCACATACAACACTCGTTGCCTTATTTACACCACGTGTCTTACCGGCAACCACAACTTCTCCATGGTCTACACAAATAATTGGTTTAATACTTGCTAAAGTTCCAATAGCCGCTGCTGTCTTAGAAATTCTTCCACCCTTAGCCAAATATTCCAATGTATCTAAACCCGCATAAATATGCACATGCTCTTTTAGTTCTTCTAAGCCAGATACAATATTTTCAACACTTCTATTTTCATCAATCCAGTTTATCGCCACTTCACATAGTAAGCGAATTCCAGCAACCGCAGTTAATGTATCTACAATATAGATATTTTCATAATCCACCATGTCTTTTGCCAGACAAGCACTCTGATATGTTCCACTTAGCTTACTCGATAAAGATAAATAAATCAATGTCTCTTGTTTCTTCTTCACTTCTTCGAAGATATCTAAAAATTCTTGTGGTGATGGTTGTGATGTTTTAAAAAATTCTTTTGAATTCATCATCTTCTCATAAAACGTTTCCTTATCAATATCAACACCATCCAAATAATTCTTTCCTTCAATCTGAATTTGTAATGGCACAAAATATAAATTTTTATTTCTAATCTCTTCTTGCGTATAATCACTCGCTGAATCTACTAATAATCGAATCATATTTTTCTCCTTAGTTAACTTAATTAACTGTTCACATTATATACTATTAAAACAATCTGTCAAATTTTTTAAAAAAATACTTGCATTAATTAAAATCATGTAGTAATATAAGTGAGCACTTGTCAAGAAAGACGAGTCTCATATACATGGCGCGTTGGAGAAACGGTTAACTCACATGCCTTTCACGCATGCATTCACGGGTTCGAATCCCGTACGCGTCACCATTTTTCAAACAAAGTCCGAAAGGACTTCTTTTTTTATTCAAAACACATTTTTCAGAAAACTTAACATTATTTTTTCACAAATTTGCGTAAACCCTTTCATAGATGATATAATCTAAATCACTGAGAAAGGGTGTTTATATTATGCACAATAAACGTAGTACATTTTCTGGTAAATTAGGATTTGTCTTGTCTGCCGCTGGAGCCAGTGTTGGCCTTGGTAACATTTGGCGGTTTCCTTATTTAGCCGCAAAATACGGAGGAGGAATCTTCCTACTTATTTACATTGTTCTGGCCTTAACTTTTGGTTATACAATGATCATAGCCGAAACGACATTAGGTAGAATGACAAAGAAAAGTCCAGTGGGAGCTTTTCATACTTTCGCAAAGACAAAGTTTGCATCATTTTCCGGATGGATCAATGCCATTATCCCCATCTTGATCGTACCCTATTATTCTGTAATCGGAGGTTGGGTCATCAAGTACTTATTCGAATATTTAAAAGGTGATGCAAAATTACTTGCCACAGATACATATTTTCCAAACTTCATTTCAAACGGAGTATCTACAGAAATATGTTTTATACTCTTTACTTTCTTTACACTCGCCATCATTTATGCAGGAGTTCAAAACGGAATTGAAAGAGTATCCAAATTTATGATGCCAGTTCTTGTCGTACTATCTGTAATCATTGCAGGATATTCAATCAGTCGACCTGGCGCTTTTGAAGGTGTTAAATATTTCTTAATTCCAAATTTTGATAATTTTTCATGGATGACCGTAGTAAGTGCTATGGGACAAATGTTCTATTCGTTATCCATTGCGATGGGTATTTTAATCACATTTGGTTCTTATATGAAAAAAGATGTTTCCATTGAAGGTTCAACAGAAAACGTAGAAATTTTCGATACAGCCATTGCGATTATGGCAGGATTGATGATTATTCCAGCTGTATTTTCTTTTTCAGGTGGAGATATGGAAACATTAAAAGCTGGACCATCCTTGATGTTCATCACAATCCCTAAAGTATTCGCAAGTATGGGATTAGGTACAGGTATCGGTATCATTTTCTTCTTGTTGGTGTTATTCGCAGCTATCACAAGCTCTATTGCGCTAACCGAAAGTGCTGTATCCACATTCCAAGATGAATTACATTGGTCTAGAAAAAAATCTACAATCATTTTAGGCATTATTATGATTGGGTTAGGAACACTATCATGTTTAGGTTATGGTCCATTGTCAAACGTAACAATCATCGGAATGCAATTTTTAGACTTCTTTGATTTCTTGACAAACTCAGTCATGATGCCAATCGCTGCCATTGCGATTTGTATCTTTGTTTCAAGAGTTGTTGGATTAGAAAAAGTCGAAGCAGAAATCACAAAAGATGGAAATTCATTCAAACGTAAGAAAATATTCAATTTCATGATTCAATACTTATGTCCTATTTTCGCATTCATTATTTTATTAAGTTCAATTGCGAACGCATTTGGATTTATTTCCATGTAAGCTTAGCTTGTGCTAAGCTTTTTTTGTGTACAATTTTAATGTAAACTAATTGTAGGAGGTAGTTTATGAACATTACAGTATATTTAGGATCAGCCTATGGAAATGACCCAGACTTTAAAACAAAAATAATAGAATTAGGAACATGGATTGCCAAAAACAATCATACATTAGTGTTCGGTGGATCTAAAACCGGATTAATGGGAGAACTAGCCAATAGCACATTAAATGCGGGTGGCAAAGTAATTGGTGTAGAAGCACAAATGTTTGTGGATGAAGGTGTCCACATGGATAATCTTACCGAGCTGTACATTGAAAAAGATATTGCCGATCGAAGAACAAGAATGATTGAACTTGGCGATGCTTTCATTGCCTTTCCAGGCGCAACTGGAACATTAGAAGAAGTCAGTGAAATCTTATCAAAACTTTCACTATACCAACTTGAATGCCCATGCATTTTCTATAATGTGAATGGATATTACGATCATTTAAAAGCATTCCTACAGCACATGATTGATTGTGAATTATCCACACCAAAGCAGCAACAAAACATCTATTTCTTAGATTCAATCGATGAAATCGCAAGCAAATTAAAGGACGAGTAAATTTTCTCGTCCTTCTTTATTATGATAATTGTTTTAATATCCACTCTTTATCATTCGTTGTCTTCATTTTATTGAGTACGGTCTCATCTTCAAGGGCCAAACATATTTTAGATAACACTTCCATATGTTCTCCACCCTTACCTGCAATACCAATAACAAGCTGTGCTTTTTCATCCCCAAACTGAATTCCATCCGGATATTGAAGCAATACGATACCTGTTTTATGAATCACATCATCACCATGTGTAGTGCCATGAGGAATAGCCAATCCCATACCAATATATGTAGTTACTAATTCTTCACGTTCTAACATAGCCGGTATATAAGCGCCATCCACATAGCCTAATTCTCTTAACAACTTACCAGCCTCTGTAATCGCTTCTTCTTTTGATACAGAAGGAAGGTTTAATTTAATTCCATCCAATTGAATAACATCTTCTTGAACCGGTTTTATTTCGTCCTCTTCCTTAACTGCTTCTGTCATAATCGAATCTCCAGTCGACAACTGGAAGAACAAATTATCTAAAGCTGGATCTGCCAAGAAGTTTGATATTGTAACTATTTTCGCAAAAGGTGCAGATTTTTTTGCACGCTCTACCAAAGTTTCTTGTACGACCGCAACATCACAATCCACTGGAATATTATCCACAGAAGTATTAATTACAGTTAAGTCTGGTCGCACACCTTTTAAACGGTTTCTAAATTTAGTAGCTCCCATTGCACTAGATCCCATACCTGCATCACACGCGAATACGATCTTACGAACCAAAGAAACATCTAATAAAGCTTCACTTCTTCCTTTACTTTCTGCTTTCATAGACTGCATCTTTTTACTAGCTTCATCCAAATTCTTTTCCCCAGCGAGCTTAACAATTGGGCTTGCCACCAAGAATGATACGCCAGCCGCAATCAAAACACCTAATGCTGTCATGAACACAGAGCCTTTTTCTGCCATAGACAAGAAGGCAATAATTGAACCTGGACTCGATGGACCTTTCAATCCAATATTGAAAATAGAGTAAAAGGCAATTGCACAAATATTCCCTAAAATTGGAGCAACGATCACAACTGGATTCATCAAAATATATGGAAAATAAATTTCATGAATTCCACCTAAGAAATGGATAATAATAGCTCCAGGCGCAGAATCTTTCGTTGCTTTGTCTTTCGCAAATAACCAATAAGCCAATAGTACACCTAAACCAGGACCTGGATTAGCCTCCAACATATACATTATGGATTTGCCTGTTTGTGCAGCTTGTTCAGCTCCAATTGGTGTAAATATTCCATGGTTGATCGCATTGTTTAAGAATAAAACCTTAGCCGGTTCAATAAAGATTGCTACCAAAGGAATCAATCCCTTATTTACAAGTATATCAACTCCATATGTTAACACCGTCAAAATACCTGTCATAAAAGGGCCAATAATATAGTATCCTAATATCGCAATCAACATACCTAAAATACCGACAGAGAAATTATTGATCAACATTTCAAAGCCAGCAGGCATATGTCCATCCATCATTTGATCAAATCTTTTAATTACCCAGCCAGAAAATGGTCCCATAACCATAGCTGCCATCAACATAGGTTGTCCTTGGGTTCCACCAACACCGGCAATACATCCAATAATCGCAATCGACCCCACCACAAGTCCACGATCACCGCCAACCATTCTTCCTCCGGTTGCCGCAATTAATACTGGTAATAAATAAGTCAACATATATGGTTGAATCGATGCCAATTGTTCATTTGGTAACCATCCGTCCGCAATAAATAAAGCTGTTATAAATCCCCAAGCGATAAAAGCACCAATATTAGGCATAACCATCGCAGATAAGCTTTTACCAAGCTTTTGAAGAGTTGTTTTCATAATTGTCCTTTCTTAGGACTTCTTTAATATACAGATAGTCCTCGTTTTTCACATTCTTGTTTAAAACTATCTGAAAGTAACGAATCACTGATCAATACATCCACTTGATCTAAATCACAAATTGTATATGTACCCTTTCTTTCCACTTTGCTAGAATCCATTAACACAATCACTTTTTTAGATCTTTCAATTGCCTTTCGCTTTAACTCACAATCCTCTAAAGATTCACACGTAAACCCCGTATCTTTCGCATAACGAGTTACACCAATAAACGCAACATCAAAGTTGACCTTCTCTAAGCAGCGAAGTCCATCCATTCCGTTGACACTAAAACTGCGCATATTTAGATTTCCACCTGTCACAAACACTTTCGATTTAGAAAGTTTTGCCATCTCTATAGCACACGTTAAGCCACTTGTATAAAAAATATTATTTTGATTATTTAAAACATGTGCCAACAATGTAGTCGTACTACCTGAATCTACAAAAATTGTCTTAGCTGGTTCTACAAATGATAATGCCTTTTGCGCTATCTCTTTCTTTTCGTTTGCATTCCGTCCGTAACGAAGTTTTAATACATCATCATTTCCAGAAACCACATCCATAGATTTGGCTCCCCCATGAATTCGAACAATTCTTTTAACTTGATCTAAATATTTTAAATCAGTACGCAATGTCATTTCAGACACAGAAGGAAATTTTTCTTTTAATTGTGTAAAAGTTACCGTTTGGTTTTCATTCACAAACTCTACAATTTCGTTTCTTCTTTGATCCATTACTTCCATACAATACCTCCTGTATTTACTGTATTTAGTATACACAAGATTCTCGGTTTAATAAAATCTATTCTTGTTCAAAATGAGCCAATAAATATTCTTCTGCTTCAGGACACCACAATCCCTTATGAGCATCTACGATATCTGCCAACGCAGTATATCGATCATCTTTTTCTCCCATCTCTCTTAAATCTGTTAATGCAACCAATGGCATATTTAAATGCGTATAAATCAACTTCTTTCCGCCTGGAATCTTAGGCAAATTTAATGTTGTTTCGGCCGCTGCATTCAAACCACCAATATGCGTAACCATAACAGCTGGATCAATACGATTTTCTGCTGTTAAGCGTAAAGATTCAATCATATCATCTGTATTTCCACCTGTAGTTCCCATTACATGTGTCGAATTATAGTGAACATCGTAAAAATTCATTCTTGCACTAAACTGTTTGTCCGTAGGTCCCGCAAAGAAATTCAAACATCCATCACGACCTAATACAGCGCTTGACAATTCCACAACCGCTTCAACCGGTGCATAACAGAATACATCATCAAAACCAGTTCCACCTGTAATTTCTTTTAAGCCGGCTGCTGGATCTTCCATCTTTCCTGTATTCACGAAATGCAATTCAATTCCATCAGCTGCCGCTTCTTCAACCGGGAATAAGTGAGCTGCTCGATCTAATCTTTCTTGATTTACGTCCGCAACCACTACCATTTTAGGGCGAATATCTCTATGCAACGCATATGTTAATGCGCCCAGTCCCATAGGGCCTGCTCCTGCAAGAATCGCAAGTTTTCCATCTTTCTTAATTCCCATTTCATGTTTATACACACCCATCTGTGTATGATAAGCTGCATTAAACGCTCCAATCGAACATGACATTGGTTCAGCTAAACTAGCTTCATAATACGCTTTACCTTTATATTCAAGTAAGCATCCTAGCTCCATTACTTCAGCTGGAATAATGCAGTAAGTTGTATCTCCACCAAAAAATTCATAAGAATAACCAGGTGACCACATTGTTCCTTTATAGTTTAATGCTGGTTGTAAAGTAAACTTCATTCCCGGTTTAAATTTGTCTTGATGCTTAGCACCAACCTTAACAATATCACCCGCCATTTCATGTCCCATAATAGCTGGATGATCCGCAACATCTTCATGAACACGTTTATGATTCACTCCTAAGATGGCACATTTGTAAGTTGACATACAAACACTGTCTGAGACAACCTTTACTAAAATCTCATCTTCCTTAATTTCTGGTAATTCAAATTCGTCTAATCTTAAATCATTAGCTCCATGTAATCGCACTGCCTTTGCTTTCATTTTAAAAGTCTCCTCTCTCTGTAAATTGTTGTTTCAAAAGCTACACCTACATAATAACCGAATTATTTTAATTGTCAACTGTTATTTCGAAAACATTTAACTTGCGAAACAACAATAAAAGGAGTATCCTATAATTAGATAAAGAAAAGGAGATCATTATGATTTATACAATTACTTTTAACCCCTCATTAGACTACGTTATTCAAGTCGATCATTTTAAGCCTGGTATCATTAATAAAACAAAATTAGAAGAAATCCTTCCCGGAGGAAAAGGCATTAACGTTTCAATTGTCCTATCCAATCTTGGACACGAAAGTACAGCTCTAGGTTTTATGGCAGGTTTTACAGGGGAAGAAATTGAACATCGATTAGAGAGTTATGGAGCTAAAACAGATTTCATTCATGTAAAGAAAGGATTATCTAGAATCAACGTAAAAATGAAATCAGATGAAGAAACAGAAATCAATGGTATGGGGCCTGATATTCAGCCAGAAGACATTCAAGAATTATTCAATCAATTAGATGATCTAACAGAAAAAGATATTCTCGTCATTTCAGGAAGCATTCCAAGTACTTTACCAGATACAATGTATGAACAAATCATGGAACGTGTTCAGAAAAAGAAAATAAAAGTTGTTGTCGATGCGACAAACAACCTATTATTAAAAGTATTAAAATATAAACCTTTCTTAATAAAGCCCAACAATCATGAATTAGGTGAAATCTTTAATGTCGAATTAAACACTCGAGATGAAGTCATTCCTTACGCCAAAAAGCTACAGGAAATGGGTGCTCAAAACGTATTGATTTCTATGGCAGGACAAGGTGCAGTGCTTGTAAGTGATAATAATGAAGTGATTCAAAGTAAAGCGCCAAAAGGAGAGGTAGTGAATTCTGTTGGTGCTGGTGATTCGATGGTTGCAGGTTTCCTTGCAGGATATTTAGAAACAACCGACTATGATAAAGCATTCATCAATGGTTTGTGTTGTGGTAGTGCAAGTGCCTTCCAAGTAGGTCTTGCGACTAAAGAAGATGTAGAAAACATAAAGAAAACTCTTAGCAAAAACTAAGAGTTTTTTCTTTATTATAGTAATCCAACAGCTGACGCTACAATTGACAATACGATGATTGCTACAATTAATACGATTGGACTGACTTGTTTTTTCTTCAACAACCAGAAGCACAATAATGTTACACACATTGGCAAGAAGTTAGGGAAAATTTTATCAAAGAATTCAGTTTGTACTGCAACTTTGATTCCACCATCAACTTCGATAACTGGCAATAAGTTAATGGATACATAAGAAGCAATCAAAGCTCCAATTACTGTAATACCTAAGATAGTTGCTGCATTGGCAATTGTATCTGAGTTTTCAGTAATAATATCAATTGATTTTGTACCTAAGTTATATCCTAAGTGTGTCCACACAATACGTAAGATCCAAATTGCTAAATATACTAAGAAGAAAATGATTGGTCCAAGAATTGATCCTTGAGAAGCAAATGAACAAGAGATTCCGGCAACGATTGGTAAAATTGTAAACCAGAAAATCGCATCCCCGATACCAGCGATTGGTCCGAATAACGCTAATTTCAAACCTTTAATAGTATCGTGATCTGCACCACCTTCTTCTAATGACATCATCAATCCCATTAAGAATCCAACTAAGTTAGGGTGTGTATTAATGAATTCCAAGTTATCTGTCATTGCTAATGACAACGCTTCTTTATCGTCTCCATGAATCTTTTTCAATACCGGTAACATTGACCATAAGAACCCACAAGCTTGCATACGTTCATAGTTAAATGAAGCTTGTAAGAATGAAGAACGAATACCTAGCATGGTAATATCGTGTTTAGTTAATTTTTTAGATTCCGACATTATCGTCACCTCCAAAGCTGTCAATTGAAGCATTTTGTAAAGCTTCTTCTATATCTTGTTTGCGTTGTTTTGCACCAAAGAAATCAATTAATGCAAAAACTGTACCTAATAAAGCAACTGGCAATAGGTTAGGCATATCGCAGAAGCTTGCCATTAAGAAACCAGCAATAAAGTATGGTGTGTATTTTGTTTTCATCATTACACGTAACAACATACCAAATCCAACGGCTGGTAAAATACCACCAGCAACTTCTAAACCGTGAGTAATGACTTCTGGTAAAGAATTAACAAACATCTTCATTGGTTCTTGGGCAACATATGTACACAAGAAAGCTACAACACCATAAGAAATAGAAACGATTGCCATTGTCGTTAAGTTAATTTTCGCAATCGCACCCATATCTGCTTCAGAAGCAGCCTTGTCTGCTTTTCCCATGAAGAATGAAAAAGCTGAATAATAGAACAAAATTAAATATTGTCCTAAGAATGAGAATGGTAAACATAAGCCAAGAGCAGCTGATGGTTGACAACCTGTAGTATACGCCAATACAGTTCCCATCAACCCGGCAAATACAGGGTTAGGTGGCTGAGTTCCTCCGGCAGGAGTTAATCCCGCAAAGGCAAGTTCAATCAAAGCACCAACTTTTAATCCTAAAACAACATCACCTAAAATGATACCTGTAAATGTAGATACCATTAAAGGTCTAAACACGAAGAAGGCTTCCACGAAGAAATCAAGACCAACAATAATTGTCATGATTGCTAAAAGGATACCTTGCATTAATGTAATCTGCATAATATCTCTCCTCTACTAATTTCTAAATTTCTGTTTTTACGTCTCCAGGAACGTCCTGAATATATACATGCACGCCTTTTGAAGAAATGTATTTCAAATCTTCCATATCTTGGTCGTCCACATATACCTTTTTAGTTAACTGATGTTTTCCTTCTGAAAAGTGCATGTTGCCAACATTTACTTCTTTAATAGGAACACCCTTATCAATTAGAGTTCTTACATCCTGTGGTGTTTTTGCAACAATAAATATTTTTTGATTCGGTGCTGCACGACCAATTATCGCAGCTGTTTTCTCAAGTGAGAAAAAACGAATTCCTACACCAGATGATTTTGCAGTAACACTCATAAGTTGCTGCTGAATCTTGTCTTGGCTAGTTTCATCGTTCGCAACAAGAAGAAGATTAGCTCCAATTGTCTTTGTCCATGTAACTCCTACTTGTCCATGAACCAATCGATTATCGATTCTTGTTAAAAGTATATTCGGCATATATATCAGCCTCCTCTCACTCTTTTAACAGCAAAAAGCATGCCAACTATTGTCGAACACGCTTTTCATTGATTTATTCATCAAAATTAAAATAATTCAGTAAATATCGAATTTCAGGAATTGGAATTTCGACACTATATCTATATTCCACGCCACTAAAAATATTCTTTATATTCTCAATCAAATCCGGATATTTCTTTGCAAAATCCTCCATCCCTTCTGATTCCGTAATTCCTTGACGTAAAATTAACCTTTCAATCAAACAACTCAAATGCACATACACACCTACTTTTGTCGTAATATCCAATGAACACTTAAATAATTTTTCTAATTCAGATACAATTTCTTCCACATCCTCCATAACTTTTTGAGGATTTAATATCGTTAAATGATTTACTATATTATCCAAAGTAAAGTTTTTGGCAACATTTTCATTGAACATTTTTAGTTCGTCATCTGATAAATATTTGCCAATTAATTCATGTAAACAATGAACTTCATCATTTGTCACAATATTTTCCATCGGCATATATTTAACACCAGGAACCTTCGGATCCAATGTACCAATCAACATTTTCACATCATATTCTGAAAATATATTATCCTCTATACCATGTGTAACTAACGATTGATAATCATAAGGAATAATTTCTAAAGGTATTGATTTAGGTAAAGAATTCTTTAACAATTCTCCAATTTTCTTTGCTGAACCAAATCCCGTAGCACAGACTGTCAATATAGCCTCTGTCTTCTGTTTACTTTCAATAAATTGATAACTCATCTCATAATTTTCTTTGATGGTTTTAATAATTTGACGAGCATGCATATGTTGCTTCATCAAGTTACCCACTTCTAAAGCAGAAGCTGTAGAAACATTATTTATTATTCCAATATTGCAATCAGATAAAGGGTTTATTCTTTCATAAATATCTTCTAAACTTCCCATATCTACTAGAAGCATCAATTCTTTTACAGGTGCTTTACGCCTTAAATAGTCATCCACCATCAAACACATCTTATCGATGGAAATCTGCACTTCCATATCCATTCCATCAAACACATGCTGATTCAAAATATGATTTACCGTGTCCGCTATGCTTGATGCCGTTGAATATCCGTGACAAAGAATCAATCCTACCGTTCCATTATGTTCAATCTTATCGTCGTTTGCGACTGTCAAAGTAATCACAACCTGCATGAATTCATCCATTTGAATATCTAAATTCAGAGCAATATTTTCAATAATTTCCTGAGCGATGCTGTAAGCCCTAGGAAATTGGCGTCGAACTTGCGTTGAAAACGCCATAATCGAATCATAATGTGAAGCAATCCAAATTTTCGTATCCGTTATATCTTTACCATACTCCATAAATAATTTAGAATACATTTTGATCTTACTATTCGGCACTACAAACGCATATTTATTCATCACGATTGAATAGATTTTATCCACAATTTTCAATAAATATACTTCGTTCGTTGTTCCCAACGTGTATTTTTGTTTAAAGAACAAATAATCAATAAAATTTTGAATCAATACTTTACTTTGATCAACAACCCTAGAAAAATCCTCTTCACCTTCAAATGCATTCAATAATTTCGCATAAAACTGTAATAGAGGAATGACCGGCTTTAGCTCTCCTTTTAAATCATGTATAGAAAATAAAGTCTCATTATCTCGTGAATGCGTCTTTAACTGCATTGATTTGATTGTTTCAAAAAAATAGGATGGAAGATCCAACAAATGAATCTGTAAAGTATCAGAGTACTGATTCAACAATCCCTTTGCACAAGTCGCCTTAATGGTGTTTTTTAGTTCACCAATATTTCCCTTAAACTCATAATCAAGAAAAGTTGAATAAGCTAGATTTGAAATATACATATCTTTTCCAAGCTTTGACTCTTCCTGTTCAAGTAAGCGATAAATCAACTCTCTTTTTTCCAATAATGGGCGATCCTTTAATGAAGGCACACTCACTGTGATTGGAATTCTTCGAAGCAATGTCTTTAACAAGGCATCCTGAGGATTTTCTGTTGTCGCAAAAATCAAACGACACTTTGACTTATACCACTTATCATTATCCCCTACTTTATGATAAATCCCCTTATCTATGAATTGAAACAACTTTTCCTGGCATTCCGCCTTTAAGCAATGAACCTCATCCAAAAAAAGTACACCACCATTCGCAAGACTGATTAATCCATCTTGATCTTCTTCAGCCGAAGTATAGGCACCCTTAACATGTCCAAAAAGATTAGAAGTTAATAATTCTGGGTTATTCGCATATTCTGAGCAATTTACCGAAACAAAGCGTGAATTTGATTCAATCACACCTTGATGCAAGGCATAGTCGTACATCGTATTTGCCAACAAAGTCTTACCTGTTCCAGTAGGACCATAAATCATGATAGGTAAACCATTATCCGGATAACACATGGCTGCTTTACACTGTTCAACAATCGAAGATAAGGAACCATTATATCCAATCAATTGATCAAAATCATGTTCCTTTTGTGCCATCAATAAATCAAAAGACGCAAATTCATTTCCCATAAAACGAACATTCCATTTCTTGATCAAAGTTGATTTATCAAAGAAGTATACGGGACGTGAATTCACCTTTACAATAGATTCATCTTTTAATCCTTCGTTTAAATATTGTGAAACTGTATTTCGGCTCAAATCCAAAGAATTTGCTAAATCGTTCGCCGTAAATATTTCATTTTCCTCAATATTATTTTCTAAAGTACGCTGCTTAATTTCCTCGTACACCAGTTGTTTACTCGTCATTTTTTCACCTTTTTCAATCGTTCAAAATCAATCTTATCAATCACTTCATCTAAAGTTCCCGGCACATCTTGATAATAAAGATTAAAACCTTTATCTATTAATTCATTGATTTCATCTACATCCACTTCGGACACATACATTTTCTTGTTAAAGGGCACTCTTCCTCTTCCATAATGAATATTACCTATATTTACAGTTTGTGGAGTTAACCCATTTTTAAACATTTCATAAACCGTTTGAATATCTCTTACGACCACAAACAATCTTTGGCTGCTCTCATTATGTCGCAAGACCTGCATGAAGTCTGCAATCGAATAAAAACGAATATCCACATTGCTAGCTTTCGCAATCGTCTTCATCATTTTTTGTGAAAATACATTGATAGCTGTTTCATCATCCACAACTACAATTGTATCTATATTTAACGCATTGACCCAAGTTACCCCAACTTGACCATGAACCAAGCGATTATCCACACGAATCAATTCAATTTTTGCACGCATATCAATATCCGTCCTTTCATTACTATTATCTTTAATTCTATCAACTTTTTCAAAAGAATGATATAGTTTATCCATGAAGCAAAATATCACAATCAAACCAGAACTTAAAATTAAACAATCTTTTAATTCTCAAAAGGAACAAAGTCTTAAAATACTATCCTATAATGCTAAAAACTTAAAGGAATACTTATTCAAGCAAGCACAGATAAACCCATTTCTAACATATACGGCTGAGGCAGGTGCATTCCTTGAGTATGATCATTCTACACAAAGTTTATATGACAAAATTGAAGCTGAACTTAAAAGTACAAATCAAACAATCCCTGAAGATTTATACCAATATTTAATTAGCCAATTAGATTCCAACGGTTACTTCAAAACGACTCCATTCCTTGCTAGCTATTCCGAAAAACAACTACAACAGGCCATCTACATTCTTCAAAGAACAGAGCCATATGGATGTTTTTGTAGAAATTTAAAAGAATCATTAAAAGTACAATGTGAACTTAGTGAAAACCCCGCTAGTGAAACAGGGACTATTTTATGTGATTTTCTTGAAGAGCTTGCATCCCACAATTATGATGAAATTATACATAAAACTGAGCTCACACTGGATGAGCTTGAAGAAGGATTTCATTTCATTCAAACCCTTAACCCTAAGCCTGCGGCAAACTATTCTACAGATGCGCCCGTCTTACAAGCAGAAATCAAAGTTATATATGATGATGAATTTCATTTTGATTGGATCAACCAGAACTATTCCATTCAATTTGATGATATGAATCATCTTACTAAAGATTTAAGAAAACTAAGAAACGAGGCTAAGCAACTGCTTAATACAGTTCAAAAAAGAAATATGACACTACTGCAAATCATGGATACGCTGTGTCATATTCAAAAAGATTTCTTCATTTCAAATAGTCCATTGAATTATTGTACTCTAGAAATGGTAGCCAAAGAATGTGGATTACATGCCTCTACTATATCGAGAGCTATCAATCAAAAAGGTTTTGAATTCAACAATAAATACTATCCAATCAAGCATTTATTCTGTCATACAGGATTTAAAGAAATCACATCTGAACAAATCAAAGATAGAATTATGAATTTAATTCACAACGAAAACAAAACGAAACCACTCAGTGATGAAAGCATCAAAAAAGCATTAGCTAAAAAAAATATCCATATTTCAAGAAGAACCGTCACAAAATATCGTGAACAGTTACTAATTCCGTGTGCATCAAAAAGAAAGTCTAAACAAAATTAAGTGGTTAAAGTCCCTTAAAGAATTAACCACTTTTTATAAAAATGGACCCAACTTACTGGGTCCATCTATATTTATCATTTTTTAATTAATTAGTTTTTACGTACGTATTTCAAGCAGTCAAGAGTTACAGCGATAAGAATGATAATTCCTGAGAATACGAACTGTAAGTTAGTATCGATACCAAGAATTGTCAATGAATAAGTTAATGCAGTAAAGATCAATACACCAACTACTACACCAGAAATTTTACCGATACCACCAGTAAATGATACACCACCTACTACACAGGCAGCGATTGCATCCATTTCCCATCCTTGTCCATACGCAGCTGAACCAGAACCAATCATACGAATACATTCTAACCAAGAACCAAATCCGTATAAGATTCCTGCCAACATAAAGGCACCAAGAGTAACCTTAAACACTGAAATACCAGATACAGAAGCAGCTTCTGGGTTTCCACCTACGGCATATAAGTTTTTACCAAATTTTGTTTTATTCCAAATGAACCAAACAATCACAACTGCAGCTACTGCCCACAAAATAATTGTTGGGAAACCACCAACTTTAGGAATAATCTTTCCTGGGATAGATTGATCAATACCACCAAAAGACACACCTTTTGTTGAATAAGTTACCAAACCAAAGATAACTAACATATTAGCCATTGTGGAAATGAATGGGTGCATTTTAAATTTAGCCGCAAAGAAACCGGCAATCGTTGTAAACATTGTACATAACACAACACAAACAACTAATGCTAAAAGAATTCTTCCGCCAACCGGCATAGTTGAGAAGTCAAATACATGACCGAATACTGAACCCGTGTTAGGCCCATTGTGCATAATAATTGTTGCAGCTGTCATACCCATACCAACCATACGTCCAACAGACAAGTCAGTACCAGCTAACATAATTAAACCAGATACACCTAATGCCAAGAACATTCTTGGAGATGCTTGTTGCATAATACTTAAAATGTTATTAACAGTAAAAAGTTGTAAACCATTCTTCTTAATTGGTGTAATGATACATAAGAAAATGAATACTAAAATAATCGCAATATACAAACCATTTTTCAATAAAAAATCACGAGTATTAAATGAGTACTTGTAGTTTTCAATTTTTTGAGCTTGTTTTTCTGCAAACGAGAAATTTGACATCTTCAATAAGTCAATTAAGTGATATTCAAATGTAAACGCATCATGTTTACGATCTTTTGCCTCTTGCATATTTTTAGTATATTCAAGTTTTGCATCGAATAAACGGTTCTTATAAATAAAGTTCTCTTCTTTAATTTCTTCTTTGTCACTAAGACCTGATAAAATATCTTTGTGTTCTTTTTCTAATTCTTTTAATTTTTTATCATAGTCTGCCTTAGCTTTTTGAACCTCATACTTATTACTTTCAACAACTTTGTTGTAGTAATCTGTTTGATAATGATCCTTTAAATATTTTTCAGCTGCTGCAATTTTGTCATTGATTGGCTGTTTGTTTTTAGCCTCGATTTCTTTGGCTTTTTGTAATTTACCATTTAATTCTGAAATACGAGCTTCTTTTTCGCTTTTAGTATAAATTTTATCTCTCTTTAGAACCTCGATTTCTTCAGAATATTCCAATACTTTATTTGTTCCTTCTTCTCTTAGTTCATCAATTTCAGCTTGGATCTTTCCTACATAATCCTCAATAGGTTTACGTAGTGCAAGCTCTTCATCATGACTAAGAATATTTGTAACTGTATTTGTCATAATTATCTCCTTTATAGGTATTTTGCACTGAGTCTTAACAACTCTTCCTGGTTAGTATCTTTTGTATTTACAATTCCGGCTAAGCGTCCATTTGACATAACGCCAATACGATTTGTAATACCTAAGATTTCTGGCATTTCACTTGAAACTACAATAATAGTTTTTCCTTGTTTAGCCATTTTGATGATCAATTCGTAAATTTCATATTTAGCACCTACGTCAATACCACGTGTAGGTTCATCCATCATGAATACGTTTGGTGATCTCTCTAACCATTTACCGAAGATAACTTTTTGTTGGTTACCACCAGATAGACTTGTAATCGCATCATTTGGTCCCATACACTTAGTTCTCATGGTTTTGATTTCTTTATTCGTAGCTTGAATCATCTTATTATCAGAAAGTGCTACCTTGCTCATATAAGAAGGTAAATTTGCAATCGTTGTATTGAATGTTAAATCACACTTTAAGAACAATCCATTTGCTTTACGCTCTTCAGTAATCAGGGCAAAACCATGTTCAATTGCTTCTTTAGCACTATTAAAGTTCATTAATTTATTGTCAAAATAAACACGACCTGAGGCTCTAGTACGGATACCGAAAATCGTTTCTAGCAACTCTGTACGTCCAGCTCCTACTAAACCATATAGACCGAAAATCTCACCTTTTTTAACGTCAAATGTAATATCTTTTAAGTATGGCTCATATTTTGTTGATACATGTTGAATAGATAACATTGGTTCTCCAGGAGCATTATCAACAGGTGGGAATCGGTTATCCAATGAACGACCTACCATGGCTGCAATCAACTCATTCATGTTGGTTTCTGAAGTAGGTTTTGTCATAACCATTTTTCCATCTCTTAGAACTGATACTTCATCGCAAATTTCAAAAATTTCATCCATTTTATGAGAAATATAAATTAGCGAAATACCTTGTTTTTTCAACATACGCATCATATCAAACAATTTATTAACTTCTTGTGTCATCAAAGAAGATGTAGGCTCATCAAGTACGATAACCTTTGAATTATATGAAATTGCTCTGGCAATTTCACACATCTGTCTTTGTGAAACAGACATATTACGCATTGGTGTATCTAAATTCACTGTCATACCAAGCTTTCTAAAAAGCTCAGATGATTTCTTTTTCATTCGATCTTCATCTACTACGCCAAAAGCATTTGTAGGATAACGTCCCAAGAATAGGTTATCTTTAACATTTCTTTCAAGACATTGATTCAATTCCTGGTGTACCATGGCAATACCATTTTCAAGTGCTTCTTTTGGTCCAGAAAAGTTAATCTCTTTTCCTTCCAAGAAAATTGTACCTTCATCTTTTTGATATGTCCCGAATAGACATTTCATCATTGTTGATTTACCAGCACCATTTTCTCCCATAAGTCCCATAACTGTACCTGGTTTTAAATCTAAATCAATATGATCCAAAACACGGTTACGTCCAAAGGACTTACTCATTCCGCGTATAGATAAGACTAGTTTTTCATTCTTATCTGCCATAAAATCTCTCCTATTTTGTTTACTACTATCTAAATAATATTAGGGAGAAATAATTTCTCCCTAATAATTTTAATCCCTATGTTATTTTTGAATTATTTATTTAAGGATTCCTGTGTAAGAAGCTGCATTGTCAGTCTTAACCATGTTAATTGCGAATGCATCATATTTGTCTGGATTTCCTAAACGGTTTGTGATGTTAGATTCAGTTTGTCCATCTCCACCAATGTATTCAACATCTAAATTCAATAAGTCATCATATTTTTCTAATAATGGTTGGTAAGTTGAACTTAAGAAGTTATCAGATGCGTTGTAGATATTTAACCAAACACTCTTCTTAGCGTGATCTTTTTCATCTAATTGGTTAGAAACTGGAGCATAAGTAACTGTTGAATCTAAGAAATCTTTATAGTTGTCAGCAGTAACAGCAACGTTTAATGCATAGTAAGAACGTTGATCCTTATTGTATGTAAATACATCTGAACTTAATACGTTTCCAGCATCATCTTCTGTACCGATACCTGTATCGATATCAACACCATCTAATGCATTACGTAATACTCTTAATGTTAAATAAGCTTGAACGTCAGCATGTTGAGAAATTGTTCCACCATATCCTTCAGCGATTGCAGCAACTGCATCTGAGTTAGCATCGTATCCGAATGTAGGAACTTTGTTTTCTTTTGACCAAGCATTGAACATTGACATACCCATACCATCATTATTAGAAGCTACAACGTCAACTTCATCACCGAATGAAGCAGTCCATGTACCGATTGTGTTACCAGCAGTAGCAGCATCCCAAGTAGCACCTGAAGAGTTTTTCATTTCTTGAGAAGCAAGTTCTCTTACTGTATAAGTTTTTCCATTAATTTCTAACGAGCCATCTTGAACACTCTTAGATTTACCATCATTATTAATACCAGCTGGATCACTTACGATTTCACCATCTTTTTCAACACCAGTTCCTAATGCCTTACGAACACCTCTTGTACGAGCAATAGAGTCATTGTGACCAACATCACCAATAGCTAATACGTAACCGATAACGCCATCTCCGTTACGATCTAATGTATCGATATTCTTTTCGATATATTCTTTAATCATTTGTCCTTGAAGTTCAGCACCTTGATTTGCATCGAAACCAACATAATAAGTATCTTTGTTGAAGTTTAATGCATCCATGTCTAATTCACCAGTTGAACTGTTGGAAGGTTGACGGTTATACCATACTAAAGGTTTTTCAGCATTCGCAACACTAGAACCACCAGTTTTTCCTTCATCTCCTCCTCCACTGCTACAAGCAGTTAATGCAACACCCATAGATAAAGCTGCAGCAATTGTTAAAAATCTTTTGTTCATATTATCCTCCTGTATAGATTTTTACTCTAAGACACAATTCCCAAAAGGATACCTCACATAATTTCTATATAGAGACATACATATAATATGATTTGCAGCTGGGTGTTTCAAAATGAATTTATAAATTATACTCGAAACAAAGCCATTTGTCGTGAAATCAATTTATATTATCTGTTATACACTTTTAATGTCCGCTTTATATCCTAATCAATGGGATGCGTCTTTTTACTTCTGTATCATAACACATATCTGCAAGCGCTTTCAATCTTTTTTTTAAAATTTATTTATAACCAAATTTAATTTAACCACACTATTTTTTACATATATTTAACATTAAACATAACCTATATTCCTACTAAATCCCTAGACTTTATCATATACAATATGATACATTAAATGCATTATTTTCTTTACCTACGGCAAATAAATATAAACCGTCAAAAAAATAAACAAAAAAATAAATTTTTTTGCTTGCAATATATAAAATCTTATAGTATTATTAATTAGCACTTGTCAGGAAAGACAAGTTTAATATACATGGCGCGTTGGAGAAACGGTTAACTCACATGCCTTTCACGCATGCATTCACGGGTTCGAATCCCGTACGCGTCACCATTGTTAAAATAAAGTCCGAAAGGACTTCTTTTTTTTGCTTTTTAAATGAAAAAGCCTTCCAACAAGAAGGCTAAAGTTCATTGACAATATTATGTACCCAAATCCCCTTTTTGACTAATGTGATTCCTAATACTGCCTTAGGAATATCCACACATTGCACCAATAAGTACACATTGAATATAGGTAAATTCGTAAAACGAGTTAAACATAGTGCAACCATAAACGTAAACATGAATGTATATCCACTATCGAAGAAGAAGGTAAGCAATGTTTTTCCTCCTGCACGCATTGTAAAGTAGCTACTGTAATATAAAGAAATAATTGGAAGCATACAAGCTGAAACTCTTAATAAAGATGTTGCTAATGACTTTACTTCTATAGACGTATTATAGATTTGAGGAATAAAGGATGAACATCCAAACAATACCACACCAATACATAAACACATCATAAAATTCATAAATACCATCTTCAAATCATAGTCTTTGGCATATTCAATTTCACCAGCACCCAGTCTTTGACCTACAATGATTGAAATCGAATTTCCCATTGCATAACAAATAATCATAAAAAAATTGGTTACTGTTGTTGTAATATTGATGGCCGCCACAGCCTCAAGTCCTCTTGTTGAATAACATTGAGAAATAAGCGCTATGGATATCGACCACAATATTTCATTACACAATAGTGGAATTCCTCTTTTAACAACATTCTTAAATATATCACCCGATATCTTATCTAAACGCATCGCATCCCTTAAATATTTGTTATTATAGCCTGCCGCTACATTTATCCCCATCTCTACAACTCTTGAAATAACCGTACCAATGGCCGCACCAATAACTCCTAGTTCAGGAAACCCAAAGTGACCAAAAATCAAGATATAGTTAATGCAAAAGTTCACAATAACCGCTATAACACTAGCCTTCATTGGTAAAACTGTATTTCCCGTTTCTCTTAATGAAGAAGAATATACTTGTGTAATCGCAAAAGGAATGAGTCCAATCAGCATAACATCCATATACTGCTTACCAAAGTTCAAAGTTGTCAAACTATCTGTCGGATCATCATTTAGATATAATGAAATCAATGAAGGACCCAACACTTTAAAAATGCATATGGCCAATATTGAAATCAAAATGCCAAGCAACATTTTAATTCGGAAACAATTGTGTACACCATCCCTGTTTCCACGTCCATAAAATTGTGCCAAGAATATTCCAGCACCTGACATTGCACCAAAAACACTCACATTAAACACTTGAAATAACTGATTTGAAATAGATACACCACTCATAGATAGCGTTCCTAATTGTCCAATCATAACGTTGTCTAATAAACTGGCAAGATTGGTAAAACCATTCTGTATAACAATTGGAATACATACAATCAAAACCATTCGATAAAACTTCTTATCACCAATTAACGATTTCATGCCCTTCCCCCTCTAAGTAAGAAATACCGAGAACGCTTAATGATTCTCGGTATTATTTTTGTAGTAACACAATGCACCTAATAAATTAGCATCATTGTTAAATTTACAAGCTTTGATAACAGGTTCCTCTAAAGTTGGAAACCATTGTGTCAAACCCATCATATTTTCTTTGATACACGCAATCAGTTTAGGCTGTGCCGATATACCTCCACCAATCAAAATTGTATCCACATCTAACAGCAACTGAAGATTGTTTAACATCCAAGCCAAATTTTGACAATATTTGTTAAAACCTGCATATACTCTTTCATCATCTAAATGATCAAAAAGTTCTTTACCCGTTAAACCCGTCGCTCTTTCAAGACCATCTTTTCCAAAGCATGTAGCCATGGTATTCTTAAAAGTTTTTTCTGTATCCATATGCGCATCTGAATATTCACCTGCCAATAAATGTGAACCTTCATATACCTTATGATCAATCACTATACCCATCCCAATATATGTACCTAGAACCACAACCAAAGCATTCTTTGAATGTATCAAATTTCCAAATCCAAGTTCAGCCCACGTTGCACAACGACCATCATTTTCAATTGTCACTTTACAACCTTTAATTTCTTCCAACCGCTCCTTTAAAGGGTAGTTCGATAGAAAAGTCAGTTTACCCGTAATAAACGCCTTTGAATGATGTTCATTCAAGATTCCAGGCATACTGATCGCAATTCCAGTATATTCAAATGGTAATTCACAAATGGATTGAACGATTTTATCTGCCGTATCTAAAGTAGGATATCCCCCTTTTTGTTGGATATTCCCTGACGCATCGCATAATCCATATTTAATATTGGTACCACCAATGTCGATCGTTAAAATCATAATTTTTGCGATGTTGAAATTGTGTAACTATATAAATCGCCACGATAGTAACACATTGTATACTCTATCTTTTTCTTCTTTTTATCATAAGAAACACGCTTACGAGCTAAAACAGGCTGTCCCTTACGTATCTTCAGAGCTAAACAGATTTCTTCACTCGGATTAATCGCAGAAAACTCTTCATCTATTCTTGTCGGTGCGCCAATCACTTCATAAATAGACTGTGTTTGTTCTTCCATATTCAAAGGTATATTCAAACTTAAAGGAAAATAAGACACAAAATACACCAATAACACATCATCTGCGGTACGAACTCTTCGAACGCAATACATCATTTCTTCGTCCAAGCCAAACAATTCTCTTGTAGCTTCATCCGGAATTTCTTTTGTGATGTGAAAAGACTTAGTTCCCGGCGTTCTTCCTAAAGCTGTCATTTCATCTGTAAAACTACGGATATGCGACAACTCCTCTTTGATTTTAGGTCTATATGTCACAAACGTACCCTTGCCACGTCCACGCTTTACCATACCTTCCTGTTCTAATTCAAGAATAGCTTGTCTTGCTGTAATTCTTGAAACATCGTACATCTCTTGAATTTCCATTTCACTGTCAACGCGATCTCCTATAGCCAAGACTCCATCTTGGATATCTTTTTTGTAGAACTCCTTTATTTGTTTATAGTAAGGAAGATGACCCGACGTTGTATCCAACTTATGCATAATTTGATCTCCTTATATATTTGTTATAACAATTATAGGATATTTCTTCTTTGCTTGTCAATTTCAATCCATTCATCTAATGTCATTGGCACATAATCGCTATACATGCAAAAACAATTAATAAGTTGGCAAGGCACACCCTCTAATTGGCCATCACTGATTCTTGGGTGTTTTTGTTGATGAATATACTCTTGATAAGCATCTAAAAATTGCTGATCTTGCGTCGCATGAATATGCCCATGCAACATAAATGTTTTTGGGTTTCCATCCTCATCTCTTCGATATTGTCCGTTATAGCACGCAATTGGATAATGAGATAAAACTACTTTTCGTTTATTCTCATTTAATTCCGCATAATCTTTGATCCAAACAAATCGCGAAGCATCAAAGTTTTTATCATCCAAGAAACGATCATGATTTCCACGAATCAAATAAATTTTTCCCTTTAATTCATCCAAAATCTCTGTCGTTTGACTTGCGTTTCCCCATGAAAAATCTCCCAAAACAACAACTTCATCATTCTTTCGAACTTTACTGTTCCATTGATCAATCATATATTCATTCATTTGCTCGATGTCTTCGAAACCTCTTTGATCCATCTTTTCATTCAACGAACGATGAAAAAAATGTGTATCCGCAATATAATAACGCATCTTTTAACTCATCCTTTCAAATAGAAAATAGCGGAAGACCCGCTATTTTATCATACACGCAAATCCTTCTTGTTTATAAGCACTTTGCGTCTTTTTCAAACTTACATAATCCGATTGAGCTTCACCCTTATCTAATAAGCCACTTTCAATCAGCGTATCTATATTTGCTGTTTTAAAATTCATTTCCAACGTCACTTCAACCTGCTGTTCTTTTAATTCAGTAGATACATGAACGCCTTCAATCGAATTATATTTATCATCCAATGAAGAATTGATCTTAGATTGAATCTGTTCAGAATTCATATCTTCTGTTATACCTAAATCTGAAAAGCTCATCGCAAACTTCTGTGTCATCTTTTGAATCTTATCCCCCGCAGCTTCAAAAGTAACTTGTTGCGAAGAATCATTCTTACAATCAATTACCTTTACTTTATTTGTCTTTTTTACTGTTACCGGCGCCTTTTCAGTTGATTTACTCTTTTGATGCGTAAGATCACTCACTTTTGTACAGCCACAGAGCAATAAACATGCACACAACAAATATTGAACTCGCATAAGTATTCCCCCTTACGCAAATCATTTTATCATGAAATCAAATGTTCATCCACAAAGTTCGAAAGTTCATTCAAGCCAGCCTTAAATAATTTACTATCTTGAGCCAAGCCTAAACGAAAATAATATTCCTTATCAAAACACGATCCCGGCACAAAGAAAACGCCTTTTTCTGCCAATAATAATTTTGCAAACGTCTCACTTTTTAAATCAAAATAATACTTCAAAAAACAAACCGTACCACCACTTGGTAATACACATTCAAACGAAGGATTATCTTTAAGCCATTCATGAACGATATTTTTATTTGTTGAAATAATATTTTTAGCCCTTAAAATCAATTCATCCTTATGCTTAAGGGCAATCCATCCCAATTTGTCCACTAAAGGACCTGTAGAAATCATTGAATAATCTCTTCTTACATTGATTTGATGAATCACATACTCATTGGCTTTGATCCAGCCAAGGCGTAATCCAGCCAGTGAAAACATTTTACTTAAACTTGATGTTGAAATTCCATTCTCGTATAAATCACTTATAGATACTTCCTCATTTAAGCCACGATATACTTCATCACAAAGAATATATGTATTATAGGGTTTACACAATTCAATCAATGCATTTAGAAACTCATTAGAATATTCTGTCCCCGTTGGATTCGAGGGATTATTTAAAATAATCATTTTCGTTGATGAATTTAAAACACCTCTAAACTTTTCCACACTAACCTGCCAATCCATTTCGTCCAATTCAACCAAATGCACTTTACAACCAAGTGATTTTGGAACATCCACAAACTGCTGATATCCAGGAACCACACTAATGACTTCATCTCCTTTTTCTAATAAAGTGTTCATCACCAATTCATTTGCCTGCAAGCAACCTTGTGCTGTTGTGATATTGTCAATTGTTCCATGCTCATATAAAGATAGGATTTCCTTTTTCAATTCAATATCCCCAGTGACTTGACCATAATCTAATATTAGATTTGAAAAATCAAAGTCTTCCAAATCCAACAATTCCTGTAACGTAAGAGATTTAACACATGTATCCGTCATATTGTAGATGGCATCATTTTCATAATCATTCATCCATTGTTCGACTTTAAAATCAGGCAATCTCATTCGTAGAATACCTTACTCAAGAAATCCTTTGCACGTTCAGACTGAGGATTTTCAAAAAACTTTTCACTCGTATTCTCTTCTACAATTTCACCTTGATCCAAGAAAACAACTCGAGTGCCTACCTTTCTCGCAAATCCCATTTCATGTGTAACCACAACCATTGTCATACCTTGCTTACCTAGATCCTTCATTACTTCAAGCACTTCCTTGATCATTTCTGGATCTAATGCACTCGTAGGTTCATCAAACAACATAATATCTGGATTCATACATAAGGCTCTGGCAATCGCTACACGCTGTTTTTGTCCACCAGACAAGTTATTAGGATACGCATCTTTCTTTTCTAACAATCCCACTTTATCCAAATACTCTAAAGCTGTTTTTTCAGCTTCTTCATCCGTTTTATTTAAAACTTCTACCTGTGCTAAATTACAATTTTGTAAAACCGACATATTTGGAAACAAATTAAAATGCTGGAATACAAATCCCATACGATTTCTTTGTGCACGAAATTTCTTTTCATCATCCGGATTCATCCATTCGTTATCCATATAAATTTTACCTGTATCCACATGTTCCAAGCCATGAATACAACGTAACAGCGTACTTTTCCCTGAACCACTCGGACCAATCAACGAGATAATATCCCCTTTATAGACTTCTAAGCTCACATTTTTTAGGGCATGTGTTTTATTAAATTGTTTTGAAACATTCTCTACTCTAATCACTTACAGCCAACCTCTTTTCCACTTTATTTCCAATACAAGAGACAATACATGTCATAATTAAATAGAATATTGCCGCTAACATATATGGCGACATAACATCATAATATTCAGCACCAATGACTTGTGCTCCTTTTAAAAGTTCCACTGCACCGATACAACTAATCAAAGAACTATCTTTGATCAATGTGATAAACTCACTGATTAATGGTGGTACTACACGCTTAAAGGCTTGGGGTAAAATGACAAGTTTCATTGTCTTACAACTTGATAATCCCAATGTTTCACAAGCTTCCCATTGTCCTTTATCAACCCCATTGATTCCTGAACGTAACAATTCAGTTTGATATGCGCCCGAATTAATACTTAAAGCTATCATACCAATTACGATAGGATTGATTCTTAATACATTGCCTGTAAATGCCGTATAAATCGATGGAATAACAGAGAAAATAATCAAAATCTGTAGAAGCAATGGGGTTCCACGAATGATTGTGACATACACAAACGCTATAGCTCTAGGCACCTTATGTTTACTTCTTCTGCCACTAGCTCCAAGAATTCCAAGGACTAAACCAATTAAAAGGGAAAGCGCTGCAATCGCAACCGACAACAGCGCACCCTTTGCCAAATAGAGTATATTCTCTAATGTAAATACCTGATCAATCGCAACAAACATACACTTTCCTCACTTTTCCTTTACTTTGTTTCTAATGGAGACAAATCGTATTTTTTGCATAACTTAGCATAATCATCACTCGCCAAGAATTTTTTAATACATGTATTCATCTTGTTAATCATATCTGTGTTGCCTTTTTTCGCAATGATGTAGTTTTGTTCATCCATTAAAGATTCATCTAACATTTTAAACTCATCACTCTTTACATAGTTTTTCGCTACACCCAAGTCAACGATAGCCGCATCATATTGATTTGCACTCAATGCATTCATAATGTCTTGCACATTCTTTAATCCAGTTACTTTGGCATCCTTAACTTCTTTTGCGGCAGCCTCACCAGTAGCTCCTGTTTGAGCAACTAGAGATTTACCTTCTAAATCAGCAGTCGATGCGATATCTGAATCTTTTGGGATCACAGCAACCTGACTTGATCCTAAATATGGATCTGACCATTCTACTTTACGTTTTGAATCATATGTAAATCCAGAAATACCCACATCAATTTGGTCTCCCTGAAGCTGTGTAATGATATTATCAAAATCCATCTTCTTCATTTCTAACTTGTAAGTAACACCTTCTTCATCACTTAAATATTCTTCAAAACACTTCATCATATCTGGATCAAATCCAACGATATCTCCCTTTTTATTTTCCGATTCATAAGGAGCATAATCTGGAGAAATCCCCACAGTAATTGTTTTTACATCCTCTGATTCGCTTGAACATCCTGCCATTGTTAACGCGGTTAAAGCTACCATACCTAATTTAATAATTTTTTTCATTTTATATTCCTACCTTTCTTCATGTGTAAATCAAAAATTATTCTGTATCGTCGATCACTTTCCATTCACACACACCCTTTCTAACAAAAAAACGTCCAAATATATATTGGACGTTATATACGCGGTACCACCAAAATTCCATCTGCCTATACAGATGACGCCTCATTCTTAACGCGAATTCACGATTTAGCCTCAAATCTTCGACCAAATAACTCCAAGACACGTTCCAAAAGTTTTCCCAATAACTTACACCTACCGTTATCTCTCTTAAGAAAAATTACTTTTGTACTTCTTCTCTTCTTCGTTTATGTAAATTATTATATTCGTTTTCTGAAAACTTGCAAGATGGAAATGAAATTATTTTACATTTTCTTACAAAAAAATAGAACCTCCTAAGAGATTCTATTCATTTTCTAAAACAAATTCATTTAAAGCATCAATCGTTTTAGTATATTGCTCTTTGATCGCACCAAACTGTTGTAAACCTAATTCCAAGTTTCCTGTACGCAAACTTTCTGTAATTTCAAAACTAAGCTTATACAAATGATCAAAACCTAAGTTCATGCATACTCCTTTTAAAGTATGAGCGGCTCTAAATGCCAATTCCACTTATTTTTCATTCAAAGCCGTTTCTAATTCTTGAAAACTAGTATCATCTTTAAATTTCAAAGCGAACTTTTCAATCATTTTAGCACTTGGCAAACGCTTAATAACATCTTGATAGTTTGCTCCCATTTTTTCATAACATTCTTCGACGTCATTCCATTTTTTCTCTCTAAAATATAGCTGAATATTAAATTAGCATTTTAATTAAAGCTTTTTAAATCATACATACTCTATAATCTAACCATATAAAACGCAATATAAAAAGGAAGCAAAAAGCTCCCTAAACGATTAGTTCTTTAATGCTTGTAATGGCGCAGGAATTCTTCCTCCACGATTGATCATGACATCATTTGAAATCTGAGAAATTGGCATGACAGGACCTGCTCCTAATAAACCACCAAAGTCTAGTTCTTCACCAACATCTTTTCCAATCGCAGGAATCACACGTACGGCTGTCGTCTTTGTATTAACCATACCGATTGCAGCTTCATCTGCAATAATTCCTGAAATAACACTTGCACTTGTTTCTCCTGGAATTACGATCATATCCAATCCAACACTACATACTGCCGTCATAGCTTCTAATTTTTCTAATTTTAATGCACCTGTTCTTGCCGCATGAATCATACCTGCATCTTCACTTACAGGAATAAAAGCACCAGATAATCCACCAACATTACTCGTTGCCATAACGCCGCCTTTTTTAACAGCATCATTCAACATGGCTAAACAAGCCGTTGTTCCATAAGCACCACAAGTTTCTAATCCCATTTCCTCTAGAATATAGGCAACACTATCACCAATAGCTGGAGTTGGAGCTAAAGACAAGTCCACAATCCCAAATGGAACACCCAGTTTTTCACTCGCAACAGTTCCAACCAACTGTCCCATACGCGTAATCTTAAAGGCTGTGCGCTTAATTAAATCTGCAATCTGATCCATACGCAATGATTTATCGGCTTTACTTAATACAGCACGCACAACACCAGGGCCAGATACACCAACATTAATTACACAATCGGCTTCACCTACACCATGGAAGGCACCAGCCATAAATGGATTGTCTTCAGGCGCATTACAGAATACAACAAGTTTAGCTGCTCCTAAACAATTGTCATCCTTTGTATATTCAGCACAACGCTTCACAATACGCCCCATCTGCGCAACGGCATCCATATTGATACCTGCTTTTGTACTACCTACATTGACACTAGCACACACATGCTGCGTCTTTGCCAAGGCTTCAGGAATAGATTCAATCAATTCATTATCCCCTGCTGCATATCCTTTTTGTACCAGTGCAGAATATCCACCAATAAAATCAACCCCTAATTTTTGAGCACAACGCTCTAAAGTTAATGCGTATTCAACTGGATTTCCCCCTGAACAAGCCACTAACATCGCAATTGGGGTTACACTAATTCGTTTATTTACAACAGGAATACCATAAATCTTACTAAAATCGTTTCCAACTTTTACTAAGTCTTTGGCTAAGTGGCAAATCTTTTCTTCTACTTTTTGACATGACACATGAATGTCTGGATCCATACAATCCAGTAAACTAATACCCATTGTAATCGTACGAATATCCAAATATTCTTCGTCAATCATCTTTATTGTTTCTAAAATTTCATTTGTTTGCATAGGAATACCTCATTAAATTTTGTGCATAGAATTGAAAATATCCTGATGCATACAACGAATGACTAGATTCTTTTCTTTTCCTAAGTTTTCCATTTTCTCCGCAAATTCATTTAATGGAATGCTCATTTCATCAATCGCAACCATCATAGTCATAGTGAACATAGAATCTACGATTGTTTGAGTTACATCCAATACATTTAGATTGTAGTTTGCGCATTCATTGGCAATCATAGCCAAGATTCCTACTTTGTCTTTTCCAATTACACTAATAACAGCCTTCATCATCTTTCTCCTTAAAATTTGATTTCGCATTTTTCAAAGCGTATAAGCTCATATGGTTCATATGCACTCTGGATTCCTTGCACATTCACATCATATTCACTTGGCATAAAGGATACCTCATTTTGTTGATTTAGACAATCCTTAATACTTTGACTTTGTTCTTTTGTCAAAGTATGTGACTTCTTGAAACAAATGTCATTTGCCTTATCAACCAATACAATTTCTACATCTAGACAATCACTTTTAAACAAATGCTCTTTCCAATCACACTCTTGAACATTGAAATAAAAATCACTGGAATCAATATCGCCACCTTCAAGCACAAATACGGCAATATCGTTTGTGTAACAAAAATGAAGATCAATACCACTATTCAACATATCAATTTCCTCCTGTGTCCAATCTTCATCTTTTATTACTAGCATAAAACGGTTTTCTACATAGTCCATAATGGCACCAAAATCGATGTCATACGCAAATTTTTCTTTTTTATTCATACCACCATTATAAAGATTATCTTAAGAAAAAGCGAATCAATTTCTCATTCAATTTTGTATAAGGCTGATAACGCATAGGTAAATCAATGATTCTTTTTTTATCCACAATACTCTTTGTATGACTAAACGTATCAAAACCACGCTTTCCATGGTATGAACCCATCCCACTTTCGCCAACACCACCAAAGCCCATATTACTAGTAGCTAAATGAATCACAACATCGTTGATACAGCCACCGCCAAAGGATACTTCACTCGTTACTTTCTTAGATACTTCTTTATTATTTGTGAAAATATATAAAGCTAGTGGGCTAGGCATAGAATTGATTTTATTTATAACAACATCTAAATTTGAATATGTCAATATTGGCATAACAGGACCAAATATCTCTTCCTGCATAATAGGATCTGAAAAATCCACACGATCCAATACCGTTGGTTCAATTTGTAGATTATGATGTTTTCCACCATAGACAACCTTATCCATATCAATCAACCCTAAAATCCTCTTATAGTGCTTTTCATTAATAATATGACCATAATCATCTAAGCTCGCATATTGACGCTTAATTTCAAATATCACGCATTCGATAAATTGGTCTTTTATAGATTCGTGTACCAACATATAATCTGGAGCTACACAGGTTTGTCCACAATTCAAATATTTTCCAAACACAATTCTTCGTGCCGCCAATTTAATATCTGCATCTTTATCTACGATACAAGGACTTTTCCCTCCCAATTCTAGAGTGACTGGCGTTAAATATTGACTCGCCTTATTCATCACAATTTTTCCTACACGTTTTGATCCTGTATAGAAAATATAGTCAAATTTTGAATCCAATAATTTAGAACTCACTTCACTATCTCCAAGTACACAAGCCACATATTCTGGATCGAAATATTCTTCAATCATATCTTTGATTACTTGTGATGTGTATGGACTAAATTCACTAGGTTTTAATACCACCGTATTTCCAGCTGCAAGTGCATCAATCAAGGGGTCAATAGAAAGTAAAAAAGGATAATTCCAAGGACTAATAACTAACACCACACCATAAGGACTCGGCTTTTCAAAACTACGCGACAAAAATTGAGACAATGGTGTATATACATTCCTTTCTTTAGCAAACTTACGAATGTGTTTTACCATATAAGTCAATTCGCTTAAAGCTAACCCAACTTCGCACATATAAGTTTCAAAATTTGATTTTCCGACATCCATTTTAATAGCTTCATTAATTCTGTCTTCATAAGCTAAAATCGCCTTTTTTAAAGTTTTTAAGGCATTTATTCTAAAATTAATATCTAGAGTTTTATGTTGCTTATAAAATTCTCTTTGTTTTAAAACGATTGGATCCATACTTAATCCTCCACTACAAAATCATACACTTTTTCTAACTCTTTTACACCCCATAAAACTGGAACTGGATATAATGGATTGGCTTCATGATCCGCGTAAATAGCCAATTTGTGTATATCCGATTTTTTTAATTCACTAAATGTAGATGAGATGCCAAAATACTTTTTCATTAAAGTGATTTGTTCAATAAAACGCTCAGCCCCAACCTTATAGGAATCATTCGCATTACAGATGCCACAATACAGAGCCATTTCATAGAGCTTCTTATACACACTTTCTCCATATTGTTTCAATACAACATCAAGTAATGTTGCGTTAGCTAGTCCATGCGCAATATTATATTTTCCACCTAATGGATGAGCAATCGCATGCACATATCCTACATAGGATACTGTAAAGGCATGCCCAGCATAGTAGACAGCATCGAGCATATTGTTTCTAGCTTCTAAATCATTTCCGTCCTCATACACCTTATATATATTCTCAAAAATTAGTTTTGTAGCCTTTAACGCATATGCACGCGTCTTCTTTGTAGTCGAATTACCAATATAAGCCTCAATCGCATGGGTTAAAGCATCCATACCAGTACATGCCGTAATAAATGGAGGCAAGGATAAAGTGGGTTTTGGATCTAAAACGGCATAATCAGGAATCAAATTAAAATCATTGATCGCATATTTATGACGTGTTTTTGAATCTACAATGACAGCCGCAAAAGTTGTTTCACTTCCTGTTCTAGCTATGGCAAGTACACAAATCAACAATGGAAGTTTCTTCCATATCTTTAAAATTCCCTCCATCTTTGATAGTGGTTTCTTAGGACGAGCAAGTCTAGCACCAACGACCTTAGCACAATCCATGCTAGATCCTCCACCAAAACCAATTAAAGCTTGACAATTAGAAGATAAATATAAGTTTTTTGCTTCCTCTACATCATCACTTGTAGGATTTGCGACCGTCTTATCATAAATGACATATGAAATAGAATGATGATCTAAGTGTTCACACATACAATTTAATATTCCTAATTGATGCACAGTAAAATCAGTAATAACCATCACTTTAGATATATGATTATCCATGCAAATATAAGAAATTAAAGATGTACTCTTTAATATTTCAGGAGTTCGATAAGGTAAAATAGGAATCACTAGTTTAAAACAACTCTGAAAAATCCGACAATATATTTTCTTGAATGTATTCGCAAAGTGCCGCCATTTAGTTAACTTTGTATACTTTATATTTATTTATTCACTTTGTCAACTATAAAAAATATGGACACGTTCATGTCCATACCTTTATGCTTTCATCAACAGCCTTTCAATCGACTCTTCACTTACTGAGAAGATGGATGCGATACTTGAAATACTGAATCCTTTGTCTACCATTGTTTGATACATTTCAAGTTCTTTTTTCTCACTGCCTTGTTCGATTCCTTGTTCGATTCCTTTTCTTATCCCTTCAGCTCCCCATTCCTTTGACTTTACTTCCAGCCATCTCTTTTCAGCTTCACACATTTCAATCTCCTCCTTTTCCTCTAATTCTTCTAAATCCAACCATTCTACATCCGTCAATGTCTTGACGACTTTTAACACAGTGCTTTTCACAAGTCCAAAATGATTACTCGTTCCTTCATAAATAGACTGATCATAAATGCTTCGACATATGTAGAATAAATTGTGCACGTCTTCTTCATTAAAATTATATGAAGTATTTCCTGTGATTTCAATCAGATTCATTTTGTAGTCATGGAAACAAGCTGTAAACCTTTCATCCACCTCTACAAGTTCTGATAGCTT